>OKVB01000640.1_pt1 | contig 16658 bp, 16 predicted proteins | sample 1606651 | NCBI WGS metagenome assembly OKVB01 (sample SAMEA3882518, study PRJEB24775) | human gut metagenome | biome: human-associated habitat; feature: intestine environment; material: feces | place: Netherlands | collected 2009/2010 | reverse complement strand
TATGGTATTTAAAACAATAGGAAATAAATCAAATCCAGTCATCTTGTTTTTCCATACAATGGGAGTAATTGGGGAAAGCAGTATGTCGGACGGGATATAGATAATCAGTTAAATCTCCACACAAAGCAATAAAGGATATGATTTAAAGGGGATGTCGGTTAATACCACATTTCGGCATCCCCAGTAGTGATTGAAAGGATCCTATGTCTGGCATATGTCAATTTTGAGGGGATTTCTAACTCAGATATTCGAAAAATATTTGGATTGGGAGAAAAAGAGAAAGCGAAAGCATCTCGACTTCTTACCAGTGCTGTTGACGGAGGCTATATTAAAGTAATGGATCCGGATACTGCACCAAGATATAAAAAGTATATTCCATATTGGGCATAATTTAAGTTTCGCTAAGTTTCACTTATATAGGTGTCTAAGGAAAATTTAATAGAAAAAACATGAAAAAAGCACTGAAAACCGTTGGATTATTGGTTTTACAGTGCTTTTCCTTTTGCCAAAGAGGAACAGAGTAATGTTGAGATCGGTGGATGCAGTGGATTCATCTTCAATACAAAGCATGGACGTCCGATCATGCCGGCGGGAGTGAACAGCTTTCTGAAAAATATTGTCAATGCCTATAATAAGAAAGAAAGCAAACTGGCAGAAGAAGAGAAGCGAGAGCCGGAGCTGATGCCTCCTATTTCATCGCATACCCTTCGTCATACGGGATGTACCAGACTGGGTGAGAATAATGTCAATCCCAAAGTTATGCAGTATGTGATGGGGTGCTGGATGTCCGGGGGACATCCGTTTAGCACTGACCGTAGCGGAGCGAAGAACATTCGGATGCACAGATCACAATGAATGTCTACAATCATATTGCAGAGAAGTCTCATGTGGAGAACGAGATGTCTAAAATGAACCTGCCAGAAACTGTACCTGCTGTGGTATAAACCATAAGTCGTTGTCGTAAAATGTGGTAAGAAAATCAGACGAATATATTTTTCCAAGAATTTGTGGTAAAAATGTGGTCAAATCAAGAAAATAGAGTGCGAAAGCAAGTGAAAAATCCCTGTGAAGCCCGTAAAATCAAGGCTTCACAAATTTTTCACAAAATAATTAGCACTCACCTCTTGACAGTGCTAATAATAAGTGTTATATTACAGCTAGAACAAAGGAAGAGGGATACAAAGAGAGGAAAAGAAGAAAACCTCCGGTATCCGGAAGCCTTTCCGTTCCAAAGAAACAGGTAAACAAAAAGATCCGGTGAAAAGAAAAACCGGAGAAAAAGCATGGATCAGGTTCCATGAGAAGAATAAGAAGGAGCGATGACTTATGTTAATGCCTAGTATTTTTGGAGAGAATTTATTTGATGACTTTTTCAACGATTTTCCGTTCTATGATTATGACAAAGAGATGAAGAATACAGAAAAGAAACTGTATGGCCGCAAAGCCAGCCATGTGATGAAAACAGATATTCGCGAGCTGGATGATGGCTACGAGGTAGTGGTTGACCTTCCGGGCTTCACAAAAGACGAAGTTCAGGCCACACTGGAAAATGGTTATCTGACCATCAGTGCAGAGAAAGGTCTTGACAAAGACGAGAAAGAAAAAGAGAACGGCCGCTACATCCGCAAAGAGCGTTACGCAGGTGCATGCAGTAGAAGCTTCTATGTAGGTGAGGATATTACCGAAGAGGATATCAAGGCTGAATTTAAACACGGTCTGCTGAAACTCTTCGTACCGAAGAAGGAAGCAAAACCGGCTGTGGAGCAGAAAAAGACAATCTCCATTGAAGGATAAAAGAAAAAAAGCAAAAGCGTTTGCCGCCCGGGAATTTTAACATTTGATATGATACCCTCAAGTAGGACACAAAAATATAAAAACCTACTTGGGGGTATTTTATGTCCAGAAAAAGTAAAATTGATGCAGTAAAAAAGGTAGAAATCGTAGAAAAGTACCTGAACGGAGAACTTAGCCAAAAAGGTGCCGCAAAAATGTGCGGTGTAAATAAGCGGAGTGTTCAGGATTGGATCAGGATCTATAAGACAGACGGACCAGAAAGTTTACTGTCCCCTAAGACAAATAAACGCTACTCAAAAGAATTGAAATTGCAGGCAGTTCATGCGTACCTTTCCGGAGAGGGCTCGTTAGATGAAATATGTGTAAGATTCGGAATCCGACAGCATCCTCAACTTTCAAGTTGGATCAAGGCGTATAATGAAGGTAAGGAATTAAAAGAATTTACCGGAGGTAGCGCTATGAAGAAAGCAAGAAAAACAACACTGAAGGAACGAATCTGCATTGTAAAAGACTGTCTTGACCATGACCGGAATTATGGGTCAATGGCCTTGAAGTATGATTGCTCCTATCAACAGATCCGAAATTGGGTGGACCGGTATGAAAAAATGGGAAGTGCCGGTTTGGAGGATCGGAGAGGCAGGCGGATCGGCTCTAAGCCAAGCCGCACTCCAGAAGAAGAATTACGGGACCGTATCGCAGAGCTGGAACGTAAAAATAAAGACTTACAGATGGAGAATGACCTGTTAAAAAAAGTAAGGGAATTAGAAAGGAGGGATCGCTTTCTTTAATACATAAATTATGTGAATATCAGGCAATCAGGGAACTGTCCAAATCAAAGGGATATCCGGTCAGACAAATGGGCAGATACCTTGGAATTACTCGTTCTTCTTATTACCGATGGCTGAAACATCCAAAAAGTGACAATGAGATCAGGAATGAACAGATTGCCGATATTATCAGGGAAATACATCAGCTGCATCCAGATATGGGGTATCGGCGTATCCGTGATGAACTGGCTGTAAATTATGGGATTCCTGCCAATGATAAGAGGATCCTGAGAATCTGCCGGAAAATCGGAATACAGTCATCTATCAAATGGAAACCGAAGAGCTGTACGAAAGCAGACAGGAATCCCTCCCACATTGCGAAAAACTTTCTTCATCGGGAGTTTCACGCAGATAAACCGAATGAAAAATGGCTGACAGATGTAACAGAGTTCAAATATTATATAGGGGTAGAAGTACACAAAATATATTTAAGTGCGATTCTTGATCTGTGCGACCGCAGGATTGTTTCGTATAAAATCAGCGCGCATAATGATAATTCCCTTGTTATGGATACATTTGATCAGGCGGTAACGGCAGAGCCTGATGCGCATCCGCTTTTTCATTCGGACCGGGGATTCCAATATACCAGTCAGGCATTTTATAGTCGGCTGAAGAAACATCATATGAAACAAAGTATGTCCAGAGTTGCACACTGTATTGACAATGGACCAATGGAAGGATTTTGGGGAATCTTAAAACGGGAAATGTATTATGGGAAACGCTTTACATCAAAAGAAGAATTAATCCAAAGCATCCAAGACTATATTGAATACTATAACAACCGACGACTACAGCGTAAGTTGCATATAATGACACCGATGGCCTTTCATGAACTTACGTTGAAAGCAGCAATCGAGTAGGAGAAAATTCCTCTTGATGAGGAATTTTCGACCTCTCACACCACCGTGCGTACCGTTCGGTACACGGCGGTTCAATCAACTTAACATGTAACACACCTTTCAGTGTAATAATCTAACATTGAGATTAGTCCAAATGAGGCTAATCTCTTGTTTGTTATTGCTATATTTACAGCACCACAGCTACATACATGAGCATAGGCTCTTGAACAATAACCAACTTTGTATGCTGTAATCCTGTCAATTCCAAGCTTCATCAAATTCTTTGCACGATTCTGCGGAGTTTTCCAGTGTTTCCATATGCACATACGAAGTCTATACCGAATATTTGCATCTAATTTCGCACATAAGATTTTCATACTACCTATCTTGAAGTAGTTTATCCAACCTCGGATAAGCTGATTGAGCTTCTCTACCTTATAGCTGTTGCTGACGCCCCAACTTCGACAGGTGAGTCCTTTCATTCTTTTCTTAAACTTCGCTACTGATTTTGCATGCGGTTTTGCCTTAAACTGATGTGCTCTTGAATCAAAGTAGAATCCAAACCCAAGGTATTTAAGTCCACTTGGTCTATCTACTTTGCTCTTAGTCATGTTGACTTTGAGCTCTAGTTTCTCTTCGATGAATCGTGAGATATTTCTCATAACTCTGTTTGCAGACATCTCACTTCCAACCATGATAATACAGTCATCCGCATATCGTACAAAATTAAGCCCTCTCTTTTCCATTTCCTTATCCAGTTCGTTCAACATGATGTTTGCCAGTAGCGGCGAAAGGTTTCCTCCTTGCGGTGTTCCCACAATAGAATCCTCATACTCATCATCTATCATGATTCCGCTGACTAGGTATTTCCTAACAATAGAGATGACATCTCCATCTTTAATCGTTCTACCAATAATAGTCATCAACTTATCATGATTTACTGTGTCAAAGAACTTTTCCAAGTCAATGTCTACAATCCAGTCATTACCATCATTCATCATATCAAGTGCTGTTAGGATTGCTTGCTGTGCACATCTATTCGGTCTGAATCCGTAGCTATGGTCATGGAACTGTTCCTCATAGATTGGTGTTAAGACCTGTGCAATGGCTTGTTGTATGAATCTGTCTGTTACTGTTGGTACTCCCAGGTTTCTGACACCACCGTCTGGCTTTGGTATCTCCACTCTTCGTACTGGTTGAGGTTTATATTTTCTTGTCCTCAACTGTTCCTTGATTATTTCGCCGTTCTTTACAAGATGTTCTTTAAGTTCTGTGTACTTCATTCCGTCCACTCCCTCGGCACCTTTATTTCGTACGACTTGCAGATATGCTCTGTTGAGATTATCGCTGGACAGTATCTGCTTCATTAGACTACTTGTGTACATGCGTTCTTTCCTTTCCGTCTCGCTTGATTTGACCACCCTTTTCCCGATTGGTTACGGCAGATGTTGTCATTTCTGCAATACGAGACATACTCAAACTTATTGATTGTTCGCCCCTTCGCTCCATTTCCATTACAGAAACTTCTTCACTACTATGGGTTCTGCTGACTTCTCACAGTTCGTTGTTACTAGGCAAATGAAACCTCTGTGAGACCTCCACGCTTAAGGTGCACGCTCTTTCTCCTCATAAATCCGCCGCATTTACTCTGCTTCTACAAATGTGGTAGTTATTAGACTTTACTGTCTTTCGCCAGCTTATCTCTCGAAGCCTAGCCTCATATGCGATTTCTGTCCGTCGGACCAAGGATTTGCCTACAGCTTCCTTCAGATTCCACCTCACGATGGACACCCTTGCTGTTCAGCTATACATTTCCCACTACCTGGGCATGTTCAGGACTTTCACCTGCGAGAGCGCGCCCATGGCGCGCAAACGAAACGTGCGCCGCCAGGCGCACACAACGCAAAAAGGAGCCCCCTCGTGAGGCTCCTTTCTTCTACAACACATATTTTCTTAACACCGGGATCTTGCGCAGCACCCACGCGGTAGCCGTTGCCAGTGCCAGCACTACCAGGCAGAATGCAGGCAGCAGCAAAATCAATACCGCTTGTCCCGCGGCTATAGACTGCACACCGCATTGTTCCAACACCGTAAAGGGTGTGATCTTCACGAATTTATACAACAGGTTCACATACACCGGATGTACCAGGTATACGGCAAAGCTCAAGGCTCCCGCCTCCTGCCAGGGGAGCCGGTGTTTTTTAATACTCCCATTCCATCCTGCAGCGAACAGAAGCACTGCAAGCAGTACTGTAAACGGGTAATTGTATGCCATCTGAATGGAGAATCCCGCAAGTGTTCTGCTCAGGATCATTCCCAGGGCCAGAACCGCTACTGCAGCTGTCAGCCATACATTCCTTCCCTTGTCCACACATACTTCTCTCACCGCGAAGAAATATCCACACAGATAATACAGGAAATACACACCGCCATCCGGCAATACCGGAATACTGTTGACATCCAGTACCTTATTCAGAAACGGTGCCACACTGCTTCCTAAGAAGATCACTGCCATCATTGCTACAACACCCCACACCGGCAGCACACGCAGCACTTTTTTCAGAAGCGGCGTGATCAGATATAAAAACAAGATCAGATACAGATACCACATATGGGACCAGGTATGTCCCATCAGAGTCATCTTCAGTGCCTCCGGGATCATCCTGATCCGGAAGGTCCGCTCCGCCACTACCAGCTCGGAAGCTGCATACGGAACGCCGAATAGGAGGATCGCCAGCGCAATCCTCCTGCAATATTTTTTAATCATGACCGGATAAGTCAATGTACGTTCCGGATTCAGGAACAAATATCCCGAGATCAATAAAAATATAGGAACACACCAGGTCACCAGATCCATAACTGACAGCAATAATGACCGGTATTCCGGCACTATCGACGCATCTGTCACATCTGTCGCACCTGTCAGTACATGCATCAGCACCACTGCACAGGTTGCCAATACCCGGAGCACGTCCAGGAACTGCTTCCTGGGTCCGGATAAGCCGTTTGTCATGTCTCTCCCATCTCCTCCATCAGGCGCATGCCTGCAGTATCTGTCACAGGAAGGGAGAATACTATGCTTTGTGCTTTACTCTCCAGTCCTGCTTTTTCCATTATAGCACGCATGATGGAATTTTTCTGCTCACTTTTTACCACAATGAACAACATTTCTTTTTCCGGCACCAGTGTCACGCCCAGAAACTGCTGTGCATTCTCTGTTCCGGTGCCCTTGGCATGGATGACTGTACCGCCCGCCGCATGTACTTCTCTCGCTGCATCCATGACCAGTTCCGTATATCCATGATTGGCTATCACTACCAGAAGCTCATTCTTCGTCTCTTTCAATGTGGACTCCTCTCCTTTTACGAATTTCTGCCCGCAGGTCAGGTAATTCAATGCTTTCTTGCCACCGACACTGCTCACGGGAATGATAAATGCGATTCCCATTCCCGGGAGATCGATCTGCATTTTCTTACGCAAAGCCGCCTTGATCTGCCGCCAGGCAGCATCTGTGACGAGATGGAACAATACGCTCTTCTCCATGCCGTCCAGTCCAAAATAATCTAAGATCTCATTCGCCGCGGTTCCCATGCCGACGGTAACACTGCCGACCTGTGCGCCGTTTTCTTTATAGCATTCCACGAATTTCCTCGTCAGCTGACGATTGGTGATGGTGACCATCATATATAATTCACTCATGGGCACACCTCCTACAGTTCAATGATGGCATTCTCATCCAAAGCACCAAATGCATCCGCCGCACCGGCAAATACGCCTGCACCGCTCTTCTGCTGCTTTAACTGATATACCATTCCCAATATCTGGATCGTGATCAGCGGTGTCATGGCTACCATTGCTACCACACCGAAAGCATCTGCGACTAAATTGCCGCCCACCGCCACACAGGCGCCCTGCGCTAACGGCAGTAAAAAGGTAGCTGTCATGGGACCGCTTGCCACACCGCCGGAGTCGAAGGCGATCGCTGTGAATATCTTCGGTACAAAAAAGGATAGTCCGATCGCCACACCATAGCCCGGGATCAAAAACCATAGAATCGGGATCCCCGTCAGCACGCGGATCATCGCCAGTGCTACGGATAAGGATACGCCCACGGACAGAGAAACCCCCATGGATCTGGCAGAGATGGCACCGTCCGTCAGCTCCTCTACCTGATGATTCAGTACATAGACCGCGGGCTCCGCTTTTACGATAAAGTAACCGATCAGTGCTCCCACCGGCACCAGTACCCACCTGTAGGATCTGGCTGCCATGACCTGACCGAGGTAATTACCGGCAGGCATAAAGCCCACATTTGCGCCGGTCAGGAACAGTACCAGACCGATATAAGTATACACCAGACCGATCAGAATCTTCGCCAGTGTCTTCCCCGACAGCCGCAGGGCAAATATCTGGAACAGACCGAAAAACAATACAATGGGAAGTAATGAGAGTGCGATCTCTTTCATATAATCCGGAATCCCATGAGCAAAAAGCTGCGCCAGTTCCACGGAATCAGCGATCTCCGGGATCGACACCGGCTGGTAATCCGCATTGGTCGGCTTATAGATCAGCCCCAGCACCATGACCGCCAGGATCGGGCCGATGGAGCACAGTGCTACCAGACCGAAGCTGTCGTCCGCCGCATGGTGGTCATTACGGATGGACGCAATACCGACACCTAGAGCCATGATAAAAGGAACTGTCATGGGTCCCGTGGTCACACCTCCGGAATCAAACGCCACTGCCCGGAAGTTCTCCGGTACGAAAAATGCAAGACGAACACTACTATGTAGAAAAAGGTCAACAATGGCGGCAGGGCCACACCGATCAACATACGCAGAAGGGCAATGACCAGGAAGATTCCAACCCCCACTGCCACTGCCAGGATCAGCGTCATGTTCGGAACCGAAGGCACCTGTGTCGCCAGCACCTGCAAGTCAGGCTCGGAAATGGTGATCACCACTCCCAACAGAAAAGATAACACTACGATCAGCAGAATGTTTTTACTCTGGGTCATTCTGGCACCCACTTTTTCTCCCATGGGGGTCATGGACATCTCCGCACCCAGGGTGAAAAACATCATACCGGCCATGACCATCACCGCCCCCACCAGAAAGCACAGCAGGATACTGGAGGTAATGGGAGCTATGGTAAAGCTTAATACGATCACGATCCCTACTACCGGCAGGACCGCCTTCAAGGATTCTGCAAATTTTTGCCGGATCTTTGGATTTAATAACTTCAATATTGGTCTTTCCTTTCTTTATGTTTTCTTTATCTTAACATGAAGCAAAGACCCGATCCTACCGTTTTTCGTGAATTTATAAAATTTTCACGGGGTCTTAACGCAATCTTTATGCAGACAGCTCCCGATCCTGCCCAGACTGCTTTTTCACAAATTTATAGGCCCAGACATCCACCACGATCACAAACAGGAAAAAGAAAACGAAGATCCAGTCCGCATCCAGAGACAATGCGGAATCATAGATACCGTGTTCGATCATCGGCATGAACACGCTGAGCTTCAGGTAGCGTTTCCTGCGTTTTTTATTGCCTGCAAGTTCTGCCTCCTTCGCCACACCGAAGAAATATCCCATGATCACGCCATCGATGGCATGGGAAGGCACGGACAGCAGGGCTCTGGTCACTGCCGTCCCAATGTCACCTTCCAGACAATACAGAACATTTTCAATGGCTGCAAATCCCAATGCCGAAGTCACGCAGTACACGATGGCATCGAATTTATAATTAAATGCCGGATGCTTCCATGCCGCCCATTTGGCCGCCTGCATCTTGCAAAGTTCCTCGATCAGTGCCACCCCGATAAAAGTATCCAGGATCACGTAACACAGCGTATCTGCATCCATAAATACCAGAAATACTTCATCCAGAATGATTTCCAGTATCATGGCGGGGATCACAGACAATACACCAAACAGGAATATTTTCCACAATAATCCCCCCGGCTCCTTCTCCACCTTATCCTGTCTATAGATCCATACCACCAGTGCGATGGCCGGCAATAGTGCCAATCCTGTCAGAAACATAACCTATTCCTCTCCTGTCCACATAGACGGTCCGCCCTTTCAGGACCGCCGCCATACTACATTTTAATCTAATGTTTTTCCTGATGTCAACCTAACGAAAGTATATGTTCCTATTTTTTGTGTCTTGGATTTTCCTGAGGATACCTGCCTTTTGCCGTAGCTTTAGGGGAAAATATACCGGTTTTCATATATCCTTAACTACTTCTTTACACCTTGCATTGCAAAGTAATGGTACTATAGTTATAATAAATTTACAAAACGACTAACAATATTTCATGGAGGATCACACCGTGTTCCGATCACTTTCCGATAAAAAATCACCGCGGAAAAGCTTCCGCTTAAAACCACCCTTTACCAGACACGCCATCAGTATCCTGATCTGTGCCGCCTGCATGCTGTGCGCCACTCTTGCCTCTTTTTTATATCAGCATATAGTACCGGACAACCATGCCAATGTAGCACTGTTCTACATTCTGGCACTGGTGATCATCGCCAGATGGACGGTGGGCTACGGCTACGGCATTGCCTGCACCCTTTTTTCCGTAATAGCGATCAATTATCTGTTCACCTATCCGTATTATAAGCTTAATTTCTCACTGACCGGCTACCCTATCACCTTCCTGCTGATGAGTGGGATCACTCTGATCCTGTGTACCATGACCTCCCATATGACCATCCAGTCCGAGATGATCGCAGAGCGGGAAAAGCGGCTGGCAGAGGCCGAAATGGAAAAGATGCGTGCAAATCTACTGCGCGCCATCTCCCACGATCTGCGCACGCCGCTCACCGGCATCATCGGCAACAGCTCCCTGTTTCTGGAAAGTCAGAACGATCTAAGCTCCACCGAACAGCGTACGATCATGACCAATATCTATGAGGATTCCAACTGGCTGTTGAATATGGTGGAAAATCTGCTGTCCGTCACTCGTATCCAGGGAGACAGCTTAAGCATCAATACCACAGAGGAACCGGTGGAGGAAGTGGTGGGAGAAGCTTTGGAGAAACTGAAAAAACGCTATCCCGATGCCGCCATCCGGGTCAAGATCCCCGAGGAATTTCTGATGATCCCCATGGATGCGGTGCTGATCGAGCAGGTCACCATCAATCTGCTAGAAAACGCCATCGTTCATTCCGGAAGTATCCTGCCCATTGATTTCATCGTGGAGGATCATCCGGAGCATGTATCTTTTATTGTGAGAGACTACGGAAAAGGATTGTCGGAAGAAAAATTACAGAATCTGTTCGAGACGGGTACCTACAACAATTCCCAGAGCTCGGATTCCCGCAAGGGCATGGGTATCGGTCTATCCATCTGCAAGACCATCATCACCGCCCATCACGGAACGCTGAGTGGCCGGAATCATGCGGATGGCGCGGAATTCTGTTTCACACTGCCCAAGGTGGGAGTTGTCGCTTCAGAAAAATAAGTGTACTCTCAGCCACATAAGACAGAACTCTTGAAAATACCGGAAAGGATATGGATCACAGATATGAATAAGATCAAAGTTCTCTTAATCGAAGACGATAGAAGTATCAGTAATTTCATCACCGCTACCATGGACCGGGAAGGCTACAAGATCATGCATGCCTTAAACGGCAGAGAGGGACTGAGTCTCAGCACTTCTTTCTGCCCCAATGTGATCCTGTTAGATTTAGGGCTGCCGGACATGGACGGGCTGGAGGTATTACAGAAACTCCGTTCCTGGAGCGATGTTCCGGTGATCATCATATCTGCCCGCACCAAGGAGCAGGAGAAGGTCTCCGCTCTGGATCTGGGGGCGGATGATTATATCACAAAACCTTTCGGCACCGGCGAGCTCATGGCAAGGATCCGCACTTCTCTGCGGCACAGCCACGCCCAGACTCCCGGTCATGTATATAAGGCACTGGATCTGGAGATTGATTTCGAGAAACGACTGATCCGCCTGCGGGGCGAAGAGGTACATCTGACCCAGATCGAATACCAGCTGCTTACACTTTTAGCGGAAAATTCCGGCAGAGTTCTGACCTACAGCTATATCATGAATGCCATCTGGGGTCCCTATATGGACAATAATAATCAGATCCTCCGGGTCAACATGGCGAACATCCGCAGAAAGCTGGAGCAGAATCCCGCACAGCCCCAGTATGTATTCACAGAGATCGGCGTAGGCTATCGGATGCGTGAGAACGAGAACGGTGGGACTGTATAAACAAAAATACAATTCCCGACACTGCCTCCAGCAAAATGAGTACCGTCCCTCTGTCCAGTGCCTTCCAGACGCTGTCCAGGGTATCCATCCGGCCCAGAATGTCTATGTAAAAGAAATCCAGATAGATGACCGCCGGTGAGATCACACATCCCGGATGCAGTACCGTCCGCTCCATGAGCAGACGGTACATTTCCACTGCCAGAAATATTACATTCAGGGCATAGCCCGCACAAAGCTGATTGTTCAAAAACGGTCCCAGGGAGCTGAGTTCCATACCAAGGGGAACACTTCCTGCCCGGACCATTCCGAAGCTTAAATACATGATTCCAACACTCCACAATAGCATCGCAAGGGATGCTATTCCAAGTCCTCTGCTTAATTGACTGGAGGGAATCATTTTCACATCCTCTTCCTTTCCGAAATACCGGTATACAAGCCCCAGCATCGTCAGCGTCCCCGCCATGGAGATTCCGGCCACCTGGCAGGCAATATCTCTTCCCCCAAACAACCCTCTTCCGGAAAATAAACAGATCCCGATGACACAGTGATAGATCAAAAGCCCCAGCACGATCAGATACAGGAGCCTCTTTTCACGTTTCCGCTGCTCCTGGAGCTTTGCCAGTCTCACGACTTCCGTCACAGCCTCCTCCCGGTCTCCCGCCCGCTCTCCGGTCACAATGTCCTGAATCGGCAGTTCCAACAGATGGGACAGGGACTCCAATACGCCGATATCCGGAAAACTTTCTCCATTCTCCCACCGGGATACCGCTTTGTTGGTCACCCCTAACATCCTTCCCAGTTCACTCTGGGTATAATTTTTGCATTGTCTGGCTTCCCGGATCAGATTGCCCGTTTTCTTTTTATCCATACTAATCCCTATACCTTTCTGTACTCTACAAACTCTCAGGTGCTTTAGCACCTTTGCTTTAGCACCCTTGCTTTAGCACCGTATGCCGGCCGATCTGTACCCTTATGGTAACAATCCTTTGGAAAATGCGCAATCCATTGTAACGAGACTGCCTGTTTTCTGTGATTTTTGCGCAAAAAATTCCCCTCGGCGAGGGGGGAGTGTACCGAGGGGGATAGAGAGAAAAGTATTTTTGAAAGAGGCGGGTTCCTTTTTCAATTATTATAATAGCGTAATTTTTTAATATTTACTGCTGTTTTTATAGCTTGTTTATGTTGAAAGCACTGTTTTTTTGTGGTATTCTGACTGTATCAATGTCAGTAGATTTAAACAGTGAAGGAGCAGCTATGGATATCACAACTAAAAAAGGCAGACGCGGCAGAAAGGATATTGACCGGATCATCGTGGAAAAAGGCCGCAGAGGTGATTTTTCTCCCCTGCAGCCCGATCATTATCACAGCTTTTATGAAATTTTTTATCTCTGGTCGGGAAGCTGCCGTTTCCTGTTAAAAGATACGGTCTATCAGATGGAAGCCGGAGATCTGGTCTTCATCGCTCCGGGAGAACTGCATCACTCTCTGTATTCTGCCGGAGAGGTCTGCGAGATCGTGATGATCTATTTCAAGGAAGAATATCTGCATCTGTCAGATCTGTCCGCCGAGGATACCGACCGGCCGACCCTGCATTCCTTCATGGGCAGTGTTCCCGCGGTATACCAGGAGGCGCTGCACTCCCTGCTGACCCGGATGCTCACCGAGAATTCCCGGTTCGACCGCTACTCCGAGCATTTTGAGCGTTGCTATCTGGAAGAACTTCTGCTCATGCTGATGCGCCATTCCGTCATGAATGAGAAGGAACCGGATCTGATGAACTCCCGGGATGCGGACATCCTGCTTGCCACAAGATACATTTACAACAACTTCCGCAAGCCCCTGACACTGGAGGAAGTCTCCTCCGTGGCTTCCTTAAGCCCCACTTACTTCAGCAAGAAATTCAAATTGATCACCGGCATGGGCTTCAAGGAATATTTAAACTATGTACGGCTCAAACACGCCCAGACGGCGCTTCTTACCACCAACAGTTCCATCACGGATATTGCTCTGGAATACGGCTTCAACGACAGCAACTATTTTAAGGACCTGTTCAAAAAAGTATACGGAAAATCTCCTCGGGAATATCGGAAAAATCCTGATTGACGCCAGATCTACCGTGCGTCTTCCTCAAGGAATCTTCTCCAGAAGTCCTCTTCCTCTGCATGCGGAACTTCTTCCCCCTCTGCGAAGCTCTGTAAATAATTTAACACCTTCTGGTACTGGGAAGGATCCGTAAATTCCATACGCCACAGATCCTCTCCTTCCTGTCCTTCGGTGAATTTCTTACACCAGATGCCATCTTCGCTAAAGCAGGTGATATACCAGGTCTTAGGGTCACTGCCCTCTTCCGTGGTTTTCACACTCTGGGCCAGGATACTATCCACCTCATCCGGCTCTTCTGCCGTCTCCGACATACCTGTCAGTTTCTCTTCCAGCCGTTCTACCTTTTCCTTTTCGATTTTTTCCTCCAGCGCCGCCCGGATGGCATCCTGCACACTGTCGAATTTCTCTAAGAAATGATCCCACTCCTTGATCGTAAATTCTTGATTGCCGATCTGGAACTTGGTATCCGTGTCTCCGTTCTGAAGCTTGTCGTAGATCTCCTGCATCTTCTCTTTGATCTGTGCCATGAGACTTAAATCCTCTTTTCCCGGCTCTCCGGCCGTCCCGGAAGGATCCGTTCCCGCTGCCTTGTCCGTGTCGGCGGTCTCCGATGCTTCCTCACTGTTATCCACATCATCGCCGTTCTCCATGTCATCCAGTTCTTTCTTCATCTGCTGGATCTTGTTATCCTTTGCCAGCGCCTCCAGGATCCGTTTCACATCCTCCGGCCTGAACATGCCGATGGCCTTGGACAGGGCATCAATGTTGTCCCGGTTCACCAGCAGGCTTCCGCCGCCGGACAACGGAATATTAATGCAATCCTCTTTATTGGTGGTATCCCCCAGTGTCAGGCGGTTGTGCTCATAATCACAGACGAAGGTCACCCCGTTGTATTCAATGACGCCGTCCTCAGCCATTTCTCCATAGGGCACCTTGTCCTTTCCCTCGATATGGCGGGCCAGCTGTACGCCGCGGGTCACCGGAGTCTTCACGGTGTTGTCTTCTTTTGCCAATTCCTCAATGCTCTCCGCGAAACGGGATTCTGTCGTCTCCGTCGCACTTCCCTGCGCACTCTGTACATCCCCTGCATTTACTCGCTTCTGTGCCTCATACACAAATGTCCTTCCGTAGCCGATTCCTGTTATTGCCATAATATCTCCCTCTCCGACAGCGATTACTGCCGCAAAAAGCGGATGGCTACCTCTCTCAAGGCCGCCATCCGTAGCTTTTTCTCCATCCATGGTGTCTGTTTTTTTCTATATGAATAATATCGACACAGCCCGGGGGAAACTTTATAGTACAAAACAAGTCAGCTTTAGATAATTTTATGCAGGGAGACGAAATCCTCTCCTCGACATGAAGCTCGGATTTTTGCTTCGCAAAAATTTCCTGTTTTCGTCACGCTGACGGTTCGCCTTACAGTTTTCCGCCGTATACAGGGAAGCCGCTGTTGGCGCCGTAGCTTTCGATATGCTTGATTTTCCACGTTAGAGTCATTTCTTACGGGATGGTTTTATCATAATACCTAAAGCTAACTTTAGGTCAATAAGGGTTTTGAGAAAAATTTTCTCTTGCGGCATCTTTTCCTATATGTTATACTGGGAAAAAATCAGAAACGAAATACAGATCAGGTAACTATGTCAGCGTGGACATCTTCGGGTGTCTGCGCTTTTTCTTTTACCTGAAAACAAAGGAGGAGAATATATATGGTAGAGCTCATAGCCAATGTGAACAATGCCATCAATGGATTCGTATGGGGTGTCCCCATGCTGGTGCTGTTGGTGGGCACCGGTATCCTGATGACGATCCTGACAAAATTTTTCCAGTTATCCCACATCGGACACTGGTTCAAAAATACAGTAGGCGGCATCTTTCACGACAAACACGTAACAAAGCACACGGATGCTGATGATCAGTCCATCTCCCAGTTCCAGTCGCTGTGCACCGCACTGGCTGCCACGATCGGCACCGGTAATATCGTCGGCGTGGCAAGTGCCCTGGTAGCCGGCGGTCCCGGTGCCATCTTCTGGATGTGGGTCGTGGCTTTCTTTGGCATGATGACGAACTACTCAGAAAATGTACTTGGTATCTACTACCGCCGCCGGAACTCCAAAGGGGAATGGAGTGGCGGTGCCATGTACTACTTAAAGGACGGTCTCGGCTCCTATAAGGGCTGCAAACAGATCGGTGCCGTACTGGCTGTGCTCTTCTCTGCCTTCTGTCTGTTAGCCTCCTTTGGTATCGGCAACATGAGTCAGGTCAATTCCATTGCAGCCAACATGACTTCCGCCTTCTCCATTCCCGCTACGGTAACCGGCATCGTACTGGTGATCATCGGTGCACTGGTCATTGTCGGTGGGTTAAAGCGCATTGCAAAGGTCGCCTCTCGTCTGGTTCCCTTTATGTGCGTACTGTATCTGCTTGGCGGTATCATCATGATTGTTGTGAACATCTCTGCGGTTCCTGCTATGTTTGCCTCCATTTTCAAGTGTGCCTTTACTTCCTCCGCTGCTGCCGGTGGTACGGTTGGCTATGCAGTTAAGACAGCTATCAGTAAGGGTATCTCCCGCTCTATGAATTCCAACGAGGCCGGTCAGGGCACTTCTCCCATGATTCATGCCAACGCAAACACTATCCATCCTGTTCGCCAAGGCATGTGGGGTGCCTTTGAGGTTTTCATGGATACCATCGTGGTTTGCACCGTTACCGCTTTGTCTATTCTCTCCAGTGGCGCTCTGTCCACGGGCAAGACTTCCATGGGCCTGACCATTGCTGCATTTGATAGTGTGTTCGGAACGGCTGGCTCCGTGTTTATCGCTGTTATCTGCGTACTGTTCGGCATTACAACGACCGCTG
>OKVB01000617.1_pt1 | contig 17097 bp, 14 predicted proteins | sample 1606651 | NCBI WGS metagenome assembly OKVB01 (sample SAMEA3882518, study PRJEB24775) | human gut metagenome | biome: human-associated habitat; feature: intestine environment; material: feces | place: Netherlands | collected 2009/2010 | reverse complement strand
GACTTTGCGAAGCAACCGGAGTGAAGATAAAGCCTGGCCCGCCCGCGAAGCGCCACAAAGACCGCAGGGACGGGAGCAGCTATACTACTCTCAGTAGTTAAGGGTCGCGGATCCGCCGCGTCGCCGCTCTCAACAGGAGGTCTTTGTTTATGGCAGATCAGAAGCCGGTTGTCGGGATCATCATGGGCTCCAAGTCCGATCTGGGCGTTATGGAAGGTTGCACCGCCGAGCTCGAGGCGCTCGGTGTGCCCTATGAGCTCGTCATTGCGAGCGCGCACCGCACGCCGGCAAAGGTCCACGAGTGGGCCTCGACTGCTGCCGATCGCGGTATCAAAGTGATTATCGCCGCCGCCGGCAAGGCCGCTCATTTGGGTGGTGTCGTGGCTGCCTTTACGCCGCTGCCGGTTATCGGCGTGCCCATGAAGACGAGTGACCTGGGCGGTATGGATTCGCTACTGTCGATGGTGCAGATGCCTTCGGGCGTGCCCGTTGCCTGTGTGGCCATCAACGGTGCCAAGAACGCTGCCATTTACGCCACGCAGATTCTGGGCGCATGCGATGTCGAGTACCGCAAGGTTATCGAGAAGATGAAGCAAGAGATGGCTGACGCCTAAGCGCTCTGCCAGTCCATTTGCAGCATAAGGAGAGCCATGTCCGACTATCAGGGAAAACGATTCAAGGCTTCTCAGATTCCCGATCCGTCGAAGCCGGGTGCTGCCAGTGCGGCGCAGCAGGGTCGGACATCCTCTCCTCAGCAGCCGCGCGCGCCGCGTCCTGTGACGCCGGCGACGCATCGTCGACAGGACGCGCCGGCTGCGTATCGCCCTTCGTCATATGGCACGGCAAAGAAGCAGGCCCGGACGCCGAGGCAAACGAGCGGCGCGGCGTCCAGCTACACTGAGCCGCCGCGCAAAAAGCGCCGCTCCATTATTCCCATTCTGCTCATCATCATCGGCATCGGTCTGATTGTTGCCGCCGCTGCCATCTTTATCAATGCACAGATTGGCTACAAGCAGGCGAGCGAGTCGTATCAGAAAATCGAGAAGCAATATGTAAGCGATAAGGACGCCAGCGGCGTGCCGACTATCGACTTCGATGCGCTTGCTCAGACAAACCCCGAGATTGTGGGTTGGATTTATGTGCCGGGAACCAACATCAACTATCCCGTGGTGCAGACCAACAACAACTCCAAATACCTCAACACGCTGTTCGACGGTACGGCCAATGCATCTGGGGCCATTTTCCTGGATAGCGATGACACCGCGCCGGGAATGGTTGACCAGCAGACCACGATCTACGGCCACCACATGAACGACGGTTCGATGTTCAACGTGATTTCGGATACGACTGACCAGGCAACGTTCGATAGCATTGAATATGTGTACTACATCACACGGGATGCTACGTATAAGCTGCGTCCGCTGGCGACCAAGGTCGTTGAGGATACGTACTCCAAGGCGCGCACGCCCAATTTTGAGGGCGATGACGGGCTCAAGAACTACCTGTCCGAGATGCTCGACGGTGCCTCTGCCGTGGCGAGCGATGCCACCGATCGTGCCGCTTCGGCAACCAAGGTCGTGACGCTTGTGACCTGTCGTTCGTTATCGCTGAGCAACACGCGTGCTGTCATGGTGCTCACGCCGGTCGAGGAATAAGTTGTTCGAAAGTAGCTAAAAAAGCCCCGTTCCAAATTGGCTACTCGACGACGGTAAGGGAGAAATGATGCTCGAGAATGGCAAAATGATGCCTTCGGTTGATGCTTGGCTGCGCGAAGCCAAGGCCGATGCTTCGGCGGCTGATTGTGGGATGTACCTGACACACAACGGCGTGGTGCGTGCGACGCCTAAGTCCGAGGTGCGTGGGATCGAGACAAATGGTGTGGCGCCTGGACATAAGGTGGGCGGCATGGTGTTTGGCTTCGATGCCGAAAAGGTGCAGGCCGCTATCGAGGCAACGCGCGCGATGCCGGGTATCGGCTATGTGCGCGTGTGGCTGGCGAGTGGCGAGCTTACCGTGGGCGACGACATCATGCTCGTACTCATTGGCGGAGACATCCGCCCGCATGTCGTCGATGCGCTGCAGGCGCTCGTCGGTGCCATCAAAAATGAGTGTGTGAGCGAGGTCGAGCGCGAGGCGTAAGGCCGGCAGCAGCACTCGCCAACAAAAAGCCCGCTGGCAGTTCAATCAGTCTGCCAGCGGGCTTTTCTGTGCGTTGAAAAATCTCGGCATTGCGTGGCGCTACACGCGCGTCGCATCCTTGGGGCTCATGGTCATGCTCTGGAAGCGGTTCTCCATGTAATCGTTATCGAAATACTTGCCGTAGAACTGCGCGACGGGAATATCCGGCTCCGTGCCGTTGACGCGCTGGTACCAGTAGTCGAGCGACTGCAGCGTCATGACGCCGTCGACCAGCATAATGACGGTAAAGATGACGGTAGCCGAGTAGCGACTCTTCCACGGAATCATGTTGATGAGCTTGAGCAACCTCGGCAGCAGCAGCTTGATCCAGATGAGGCCACCCAGGCCCCACATGCAGGCAAACGGCGTGCATGTGCGTCCCCCGGTCAATACCGCGATGGGATCGGGCATGCCGAATAGCCTAATGTGTGAATAGCTCCACGACACCACGCCAAATGAGGTCTGCATAAACCAGCCTACAAACACCTCGAAAGCGCCGCCGATCAGGGCACTTACCAGGAAAATGATCAGAGGATTCTTTTTATAGAAGCGGTTGAGCGCCATGGTCATGAGCACCGCGCCAAATCCGTAGATGGGGCTAAAGGGGCCAAATAGCATACCGGCCCGGTCCTGATAGACGCCGGGATCGACGACGACCATATGCCAGACTTCCTCGAGAATGAGACCTAACACGCTGCAGACGAAGAATACCCAGAACAGGTTGAAGTAGTTGAGCTTGATGTAGCCCTCGCCGGTTTCGTCGCGGCCGAGCATCCCCTCGGCGGCGGCATCGCGGTCGAGCATCTCTTGCAGACGGCGCTGCAGTTCGCGCTCCTGGCGTAGCGTGGGGTCGACGGTGGCCGACAGCGCAATGAGGATACCGAGCTGAATGGCGGGGCGCAGCAGGAAGGGTCCGATACCCTGGAGCATCACGTCGACTAAAAGCTCCACGACGGTCAATGCGATGAGGACGTAAGACAGGCGGGCGGCATTGCGCCGCTGGTCCTTGATGAGGTCCAGGCCAAAGACGATTAAGATGATCGCGCTTGCCGCCGAGAGCATAATGCCGGCGACGATAAGGCCAACCGCGACCAGGGTGTTATCACCGAGCTTAGCGGCGGCGTTGCCGTTAATGAGTGCGGTGATGACCTGCCACATAAAGACGGCGACCGACGGGAGTGTGCCCACGCCGGACAGGATGCACAGGACGGCGTACACTTTAATGATGAGGGGAATCTTCTTGACCTCCGTGGCGCTGGGGACGCTGGGGTCGAGTTCGTTTCGATCCATACAGAACCTTTCTCGCTTTGTCCTAGGTTACTAGGATACGCCGCCGACCTGCTAAAAGACAGGACGAACGTCCCAATTGCAACTTTGCAATCCCCAACGGTGGACGCGGCGGCCATATGGGGGCGCGGGCGCTTGCACTGGGCAGACCAATAAAATGTTTGGCCGCAAAACGGATTATTAGCTCGGTGGGCTTTTAAAAAGCGCTGCTCATGCGCTGGGGAGCGCGTCGCGCCGTGCGTATAATAAGGCGGGTAACGCCAAAATACGAGGCTCTGAGGGGATGCCATGTCTCAAGAAACCATCCGCGCGGCCGAGCGCGCCGCGGGACAGGTGAACGCCATGTCGACGTATGATCCGGACTCCGACCAGCTGCATGAGGAATGCGGCGTTTTTGGTGTGTGGGCGCCCGATCGTGACGTGGCTCGACTGACGTACTTTGGCCTGCGTGCATTGCAGCACCGTGGCCAAGAATCGGCGGGAATCGCTGTTGGTGACGGCGGTACGGTTATGGTCCGCAAGGACCTGGGCCTGCTCGACCGCGTGTTCTCCAATGCCGACTTATCGACGCTCTCCGGTCAGCTGGCCGTGGGTCATGTGCGCTATGGCACCGCCGGCGCCAAGAGCTGGGAAGCCTCTCAGCCGCACCTCTCTACCATCAATAGCGTCATTATCGCGCTCGCGCACAACGGCACCCTCGTCAACACCGACGAGCTGCGCCGCCAGCTGATCGAGCTGGGCGTGCCGTTCCTCTCCAACTCGGATTCCGAGGTCGCGACCAAACTCATCGGCTACTTTACTCAGCGTACAGGCCATCTGCGCGAGGGCATTCGCAAGACCATGGAGCTCGTGCGTGGCGGCTACGCCATGACGCTCATCAACGAGCAGGCGCTCTATGCATTCCGCGATCCGCACGGCATTCGCCCGCTCGTGCTGGGCAAGCTGGTGGACGAGGGCCTGGACCAGGCCGATGCCGCATCCGTTTCGCAGCTGCCGTCGCAGGACGGCGCCGCGACGGTCGACGCCACCACCCGTGTCACCCGCGCCGGCGGCTGGGTCGTCGCCTCCGAGACTTGTGCGCTCGACATTGTGGGCGCCGAGTACGTCCGCGACGTCCGTCCCGGTGAGATTTTGCGCATCAGCGCCGAGGGCCTTGTGTCCGAGCAGGGCGTGCCTGCCGCCGAAGAGCCCGCTAATTGCATCTTTGAGCAGGTCTACTTCGCTCGCCCCGACTCCATCATGAACGGCAAGAGCGTCTACGCCTGCCGTTATGACATGGGTCGTCAGCTGGCACATGAGGAGCCCGTCGAGGCCGACCTGGTCATCGGCGTGCCCGACTCCGGCCTGCCGCCCGCGGAGGGCTATTCGCACGAGAGCGGCATTCCCTTTGGCGAGGGCCTCATCAAGAACCGCTATGTGGGCCGTACGTTTATCGAGCCTACGCAGGAGCTGCGTGCCATGGGCGTGCGTATGAAGCTCAACCCACTGCGCGACAACATCGAGGGCAAGCGCCTGGTCGTCATTGACGACTCCATCGTCCGCGGCACCACCATGGTGCAGCTCGTCAAGATGCTGCGCAACGCCGGCGCCAAGGAGATTCATATCCGCATCAACTCGCCCGAGGTCATCTGGCCGTGCTTCTACGGTATCGATACCGACGTGCAGTCGCAGCTTATCAGCGCCAACAAGACGGTCGATGAGATCTGCGAGTACATTGGCGCCGATTCGCTGGCCTTCCTTTCGGTTGAGGGCCTGCTTAAGGTCATGCCCAAGGGCGGTTACTGCGATGCGTGCTTTACCGGACGCTACCCCGTAGCGATTCCCGAGAGCTTTGGCCGCGACAAGTTCATGGAGGGCTTTAAGCCCCGCAACCTGGACAAGCCGCTGCACTTTGACGACGACGCCGTGGTCGAGAAATACGACGACCGCAGCTGGGAAGAGGAGCACGGCGAGGCCTAAAATCTGCCATTTAGGGACAGGTTTATTCTGGTAGGTTTTACCTGCTGTTTTGTTGATATGACGGCGCGTGCTGTTATGGCGCGCGCCGAAATGAACGCAACTATGAACACCGTTTGGCGCCCGCGCGGCGCCACGGTAGTGGGAGAGGAAGGCTCAGATGAGCGACAGCAAGCATGTGACGTATGAGGACGCCGGCGTCGATACCGCCGAGGGTGGCCGCGCCGTCGACGCTATTAAGCAGATGGTCAAGGACACCAACCGCCCCGAGGTTATCGGCGGCATCGGTGGCTTTGGTGGCCTGTTCTCGGCTGCCGCGCTCAAGGATATGGAAGACCCGATCCTGATCAGCGGCACCGACGGCGTGGGCACCAAGCTCGTGCTCGCCCAGATCATGGACCGTCACGAGACGGTGGGCCAGGACTTGGTCGCCATGTGCGTCAATGACATTTTGGCTTCGGGCGCCGAGCCGCTGTTCTTCCTGGATTACGTTGCCATCGGTCACATTGAGGCCGAGCACATGGCAAAGATCATCAAGGGCGTGGCCGACGGCTGCAAGCTCGCGGGCTGCGCGCTCGTGGGCGGTGAGATGGCCGAGCACCCCGGCGTCATGGCTCCTGCCGACTACGACCTTGCCGGATTTACCGTGGGCGTCGTCGACCGTCCCAAGATGCTCGACCCCGCGAACGTTCGCCCCGGCGATGTGATCCTGGGCCTGCCCTCCACCGGTGTGCACTCCAACGGATACTCACTCGTGCGCAAGGTTATCGGTGTCGACGGCATCAAGCCGGGCACGCCCGAGGCTGCTGCTAAGGCCGAGGAACTGAGCCGTCCGCTCGAGGAGCTCGGCGGTGCTTCGCTGGCCGACGCTCTGCTGGCTCCCACGCGCATTTATGTGAAGCCGATTCTTGAGCTGCTGCGCGGTGGCGCTCCGGTGCACGCGATTGCCCATATCACCGGCGGCGGCATTACCGAGAACCTCAACCGCGCGCTCGCCGACGACGTCGACGCTGTGGTCACCCGCAACGGTGCCGAGATGGGCTGGGACGTTCCGCCCGTCATCACCTACGTGTCGCGCCAGGCCGAGCTCGCGCCCAACGAGGCATGCAAGACCTTCAACATGGGCGTCGGCCTGTGCCTGATCGTCGCTCCCGAGGACGAGGCTGCCGTGACCGAGGCACTGGTCGCGCTAGGCGAGAAGCCGTTCCGTGTGGGCGAGTGCGTCGAGGGCTCCGGTAAGGTCGTGTACTCCGATGAGCGCTAACGAGCAGATGGCTGATGCCGAGGGCCTGGGCTTTGTGCCCTATACCCGTCCGACCGGTACCGATACGGCTGAGCCGCTCAAGATCGGCGTGCTTATCAGCGGTTCGGGTACCAACCTGCAGGCGCTGATCGACCTGATTGCCGCCGGCAAGCTCAACGCTTCGATTGAACTTGTGGTGTCGAGCCGTCCTTCGGCCAAGGGCTTGCAGCGTGCCGAGCGTGCGGGCATCCAGACACTCACGCTGTCCAAGGATGTCTACGCCGACCCCATCGCTGCTGACGAGATCATCGCGCATGAGCTGCTTGAGCGCGGCTGCGAATATGTGGTCATGGCCGGCTACATGCGCATGGTGCATACGCCGCTGCTGGCGGCGTTTCCCAACCGCGTGGTCAACTTGCATCCGGCGCTGCTGCCGAGCTTTACCGGCGCGCATGCGATCGACGATGCCTTTGCGCGCGGCGTCAAGGTGACCGGTGTGACCGTGCATTTTGCCAACGAGATCTACGACAACGGCCCCATCATCGCCCAGCGTGCGCTGGCTGTCGAGGAGGGCTGGGACGTCGACACGCTCGAGGAGCACATCCACGCGATCGAACATGTGCTGTATCCCGAGGTCGTGCAAATGCTCGCCGACGGCCGCGTTCACGTGCTGGAGAGCGGCAAGGTCGCAATTGATGCGCCTCGCGGCTAGTGGCGCACAGTACAATTTAGCCGAGTAGTCAGGGTGGTCATTGGCGCCAAGGCGCAAGTGGCCACCCTTTGTTTTTGGCAGTCATTGGGGACGGTCTTTAACGACTAGTCATTCAAGAACGTCGCAGGTGACTAGGTGAGAGAGGTGAGCGCATGGCGGATAACGAAGCGCTGTTTACGCCTGAGCTGGTGTTTTTTGATTGGGAGCGTGCGACGCCGGATGAGGTGTTCGCGCGGCTCGAGGGCGAGCTTGCACCACGTGGCTACATTGCCGACGGTTGGCTCGACGCCGTTCGCATGCGCGAGGATGCCTATCCCACGGGTCTTGCCATGCCGGCGGCAAACATTGCCATTCCGCATACCGATCCGGGGTTTGTGGCCAAGCCCTATATCGCGGTGGTGAAGCCCGCCGCGCCCGTGACATTTAACGCTATGGCTGGCATGGGCGCTCCGGTGCCGGCGCAGATCGTCATCAATCTGGGCATCGCAGAGCCGGGCGGTCAGGTCGAGGCCCTGCAGGCGCTCATGAACATCTTTATGGACGCCGATGCCGCAGCCGACGTGTCCCGCGCCTTCCGGCTACCAGCAGTACGCGCGTCCCGTCCAATCGCTATACCAGACGTTTCAGCAGCCGGTGAACCCGCCTGCAGCGTTTGCCACTGCCAATGTGCCGCCGACCTTCACCGTTCCGCCGACGGTGGCGGCGCCGCAGTCGAAACGCGCCCGCCGCAAGCCAGCCGGATCGCTGCTGGTACTGGTGACGCTTGGCTTGGCATTGCTGGCGATCGCCGGATCTGGCTGGTACGCCATTACGATGCCGGTTGATTGGGATTACGCCTTGCGCGTGCTGCGTCTCGCCACACTGTGCTGCGGCGGCATCTGCCTGGGAATCGGCGTGGTGATCGTCGTGCTTGGTTGCATGGGCCGTCGCACCGGCGGCCTGCATCCGCTGGCATGGTGCGCGGCGTTCATGGCCGTGGTGATGACGTTCTGCACGAGTGCGGTGGCATGGGAAATCCGCGATTGGATGATGTCGAATGACTACCACCGCACGACGGTCTCCGGCATCGTGACATGGAGCGACACCAGCGACGCCCAGATGAAACGATACGAACAGGGACTGGTGGTGGTCGGCAAGAACTACGCCAACGATGTGCTCGACATCGATTTGAGCGGATATCCGGCAGTGCATGGCAAGCACAAGGTCAAGCTCAACGACGGCACGTACGGCGAAAGCTCATGTCCGACAGGGAAGCTGAATCTGGTGGTGGTGAACGCCCAGGTGGTGGTCACGCTGCCGGACGGATGCCAGTGGTCGGTCAGCGATCCGGACGACGGCTACACCAACGTCACGGATTACATAGGAGGGCCGGACGGGATTACGTTCTTCAACGGCACGGGCTTCATGGGCCTGTCCCTCGACGAGAACGATGATTCGGGACTCGGCCATCATGGCGTGAACAAGGGCGTTCCGGCGCTCAACGGCACCACCGATTTCGACGATTCCGGCGATGATGATGCGGGCGATGCCGGTTCGGATACGGAGAACGATTCGCAGGATTCGGTATACGCCGGCACGGATCTCGACAAGGCATTCAAAACGATCTACGAGAACAAGTGGTATTGGCCGTCGATCGATTCGGACAAGGCTCCGGAGGAACCGGATCTGTATGTCAACGTCGATGGAACGGTCGGCGGCAGTGTCACCATGCAGTACACGTCCGACAGCAAGCTGCCAGTGGGAACGACGGGCGGCCAATCGCATGGCAGCGTCGATGGAAAGAACGTCGGGAAAAGCGCCAGCGGAAAGGAAACGAAATGAGTGACGAGAAAACCCGTGAAGTGCCGTTGACCGACGTCATGGGAATCGCGGAGGTCTCGGACGAGCCCACGGAAACCCTGCCGGCCGTCGACGATCCGGGCGAGGCGAAGACCGAATCGTTCCAGAAGCCGTTCGACGGCGGTCCGGAAGCGCAGAGGAAGTTCGAATCGCAGGACGAGGCCGAATCGCTGGAAACCTCCGGACAAGACATGCGCGGAAGCTTTGCGGGCCGTTCGGCACGTCCGACCGGTTCCGTCAAATCGGCTGATCCAGCCAAATCAGCCGAGCCGGTCGACCCCTCCAAGCAAGTGCGCATCGGCAAAACGGACGGCGAGCTGGTAATCCGCCCGTCCGGACCAAGCACCGGAACCATCGTGCTGGGCGTGTTCTTCTGCCTGATCGGCCTGATGTCCATGCTGTGCCTGCTGCCCATCGGCGCATGGCGGTGGATGCCGAATCCTTCGACGCTGTTCTTCTACGTGGTCGGCGGTCTCGGGGCGCTGCTGCTCATCATTTCCGTGGTCTGGGCCGTCGTCGCCGCGGTGCGTCTGCGCCGACGGGAACGCCAGTCAGCAGAACAGTCCCCAGAAAGCCAGCAGCGCCAACGATAGCGCCGCCGACACCACCACACACGTGGCCACGATGACATGGCCGGATCCGATGCATGCTTTTCCATCTTTTCCTATATCGCATCGGCTTCCGGCTGCGGCATCGTGGCCATTATTCATATCCGCATCGTCATCTATGCTTGCAATCGCGCGATTCCTAGCATGACGACGGCACGCGTCCACGATGATTTCCGCCAACAGCCAGGCGAACGCGACAAGGCTCAGCCATGTGAGCATGACGATGGCATGCCAGTTCTTGGCAAGCACCGCCGAATTGTCGGTCAACGAGATCGCATCAATGATGACGGTGACCAGATACGCCAGGAACACGCCGGTCGTGCCGACGGCAAGGAGGGTGTTGAGCGCCAGTGCGACGCGCATGCCGACCGGGAATCGATGGTCGGTTATTGCGATTGGACGTGCCGCATTCGGTTGTGTGGATGGACCTGTCGGTGTGGTCGCATCCGTTGAAAACATTGAAGTCGAATCCGTTGGCTCCGCCGGTTCCGTCGAAGCCGAATCGTGCGATACCCGCCGTGACGCACGGCGCTCGCGCACCCAGCCGGCGATGAGCAGAATTGGCGCGCCGCACATCGCCAGCAGCGCGCAGAGCAGGCAAACCGCGATTGCGCCGACAATCACACCCATCGACTTCACCAGCGCGGGCGGGGTCTTCAGCGGTGCCGTGACCGTCTGATTCGGCTGCGTTCCGGCGATCATCGGCGTTGCCCAGCCGTTCGCACCCGTGCCGCTCGTCACCGCGTTGATCCAATCCTCCAGATCGTGCGTGTAATGCGGTTCCAACGGCAGTCCCGGAACTGTCTGATTCGAACCGGTTCGAAGCTGATGGTTCGCGTCATAATACCGCAGCGTCACATTCGTGTTGCCGGCATGGTTCGCGGCTTTTGTCAGCAGTTGCGCGCCCTGTTCGACCGGCATGGCTGTGTCCTTGACGCCATAGTTGATAAGCAGCGGCATGGTAAGCGATGTGCGGTATTTGGCCGCGTCGAAATCCGCATAGGCGAGTCCCATGCGTTGTGTGCCAAGGCTGGTGATGCGCGGAATAAGCTGCTTGACGGCATCGGGTGCGCCCGCGGCGGTCAGATAATTGGTGGCTGCGAGCGTCATCTGCTGACGGCCCGAAACGACCGGGGGAGAGGTGAGGATGGCGAAGGCAAGATCCGGATGCTGTTGCGTCAGCACGGTGGCGATCCATGTGCCTTCCGATTCGGCGTAGATGCCGGTTTCCGATCTGCTCACGCCCGGCCATTTTCTCAGGATTTCCAGCGATTTCGCATAGTCGTGCGCGCTGGACACGTAGTCGCGGTGCAGCATGGTGTAGTTGTCGAGCCGCTTGTCCGGCACGGGCGCTGGGGCTGTCTGCCGCGAAGCAGGAAAATGCCCGGAGGCAGAAGGCTTAACAGTCGTAAGGAACTATAAGTCTTGCGGTTGGGGCAGAGAACGGTGTGACCGTAGCTGGAACTACGCCGAAATCCTATGGAACGGAATACAGGCAAAGGCGGTCACGGCAGCGTTTGAGCAGCTTTCCTACAAAGAGCAATGGTATCTGGAAAAGCGGAACGCCATCTGCATGACCTGCGGGCGCGTCAGCCCCTTGTCCACGCAGTCCACCTTTGAAGATTTAGCGGTGGATTTTGAAGGAACGACAGCCAGCGGTGCGGAGCGATTCTATCGGCGCACACTGGATAAGCTGCGGCTGAAGCTGCTGGAAAGCGGTGTGATCCATACCGTGACGCTGAAACAGACCGAGTGCCGCAAAAGGAACAAAAAAATAGCCGCCGCTTCTACCTGTATCAGGCGGACAACGACGGCGAATGGGGCGAGCTTCGGTTTGATTTTGAAAACGGCACGGCGGAGATCGTCAGGCTGGCGGATTGGGACACGGTGAAAAGCAATATCTTTGCAAAGACGGCGATCCGGTTTGTTCAGAGATTGCCGGAGGCGAGATTGCTGAAATCCGTGGTCGTGCCGTTTGAGATGGGGATTTCGGAAAAACCAGCTCTTCCGACGAGCACGGCAAAAGCAACGAAGATCAATCCCGCACACACAATTTCTCTGCGGCAGACGGAGTGCCGGAAAACGGGTGAAACGATTACCGCTGCTGTCTATCAATATCTGGTGGACAACGACGGCGAGTGGGGCGAGCTGCGGTTTGACTTCGAGAACGGCACAGCCGAGATCGTAAAACTGGCAGATTGGGACACAGTGAAATCTAACGTCTTTGCAAAAATGGCGATCCGGTACATACAGGGATTACCGGAAGCGAGACTGCTGAAATCTGTGGTCGTGCCGTTTTGGAAAGGCAGGGCATACTTACCCGCAGAGCATGACCTTTACACAGAATAGGCCGTCCTGATAGGTAACCGTACTCACCCCACCGGATTTTTCTGCGATGTGACGGACGGACTGAAGTCCGACGCCGTCTCCTTTTCGCTTGGAGGACTGAAAGACACCACCTTTTTCGCGGATGACTCCGTCATAGGTGTTTTCAACCTGAATCAGTGCCAGACTGTTGCCATGCAGATAGGCTGTCAGTTTGATCCTGCGTCGGGCAGGCGCAGTGCGCAGGCTGGCTTCCAGCGCATTTTCCAGCAGATTCGAGAGAACCAGACACAGATTGATTTCGTCTACAGGAAGACATTCCGGCAGATCAATCTGCACGGAAAATGGGATCTGCTCCCGCTTCGCAAGTGCGCAGTAATACCCGACCACGCCGTCTGCCGCCCGGTTTTCGCAGAAATGCATTTCAAGACTTGGAATTCTGGAAACCGCACCGGAGAGATAGGCTTTGATCTTTTCAAGATTCCCTTCTTCTGCAAGGGCAGCGAGCTGACATAGCTGGTGGCGCAGATCGTGCCGCGCCTGCCGGGCTTCCTCAATGGCAGCTTTCAGGCTTTCGTAGCGCTGCTGCTGCATGGAAAGCAGCTGGTTCTCCTGCTGCAATCTCACATTCCGGTTGATGCTGATCGCCATCAGAAGGAAGATTGCGTTGAAGAAAAGCATCAAAAACAAAAGTGTGATACTGATCACAAAATACCCCTGCAAAACACGCCCGGTATAGAGCGTGTCCGCATACTTGGGAATCATAAACAGATTCAGCGCAATGAACACCAGCGGCAGCACCCAGAACACATACCAGGTCTGCGCAAAATTTTCATCCTCGACCATTCTCCGCACGCTGTGCGTCGCAGGATAATAGGCGATGGCGGCAAACAGCCAGCAGATCGCATGATAGCAAATCACGGCCCGCAGACAGAACCATGGCGCAGCCTGCGCCTGCGGCAAACCGGCCAGCATAGCGGCGTTGATCGCCCGGCAAAGGCTGTTGATACAGGCAAATACCGCACAGACGGACAACGCAATCGTTCCGGATTTCCAAAGCGAAATCCGGAGCGTTTTTATGTAGATCACGACTGCAAGCAAGGTTAGGGCTGCAAGCACCGGCGCAGTCGGCATGCGGCGCGCATAGCACACCACGCCTCCGGCGGCGCAAAGCAGCGCAAGCAGCGGAACAAGCCACAAAACAAGCTTTGACAGCGGCTGCTTTAAGCTGGATTTTGCCGGGAAGTAGGCAAGCAGCATGCCGGGAATCACCACGCCGAGCTCCAGAATTGGACGCAGCAGCTCCATTATGCCATCCGCCCCCTTTGAAGCAAGAACTCCATAAGCGCCTGCCGGGCGCTTTTCAGAAGGTCCTGACTGACAAACACGCGGCTTCCGTCCGCCATGCGGAAGGCGGCGCCTTCCAGATCCTTCGCGTGTTCCAGATTCACGATCACGCCGCGCCCGCACACAAAAAAGCGTGTGTCATCCTTTAGTGGGGCGATGAACGTCTTGAAGGGTTGGCGTGTGGCAAGCGTCTTTTGAACCGTCGTATGGACGTAGATCAAGTGGGCGAAGTGTTCTGCGTAGACGATGTCCTGATAGCGCAGATGGATCTCGCTTCCCTCCACCTTTAGCTCCATATATTTGTCCGGCTGCGGTATGCGGGCAAGCAGCTCGTCCGTCAGCGCATCGATGTCCGCTTCGGTAAAGGGCTTGACCAGATAGTGCAGCGCCCGTACCTGAAAGCCCTCCAGCGCATGGTCGGTCGAGGTCGTGGTAAAAACCAGCAGGCAGTCCGTGTTGGTTTTCCGTAGCTTCTTTGCCGCCTCCATGCCCGTCATGCCATCCATATAAATATCCAGAAATGCGGCAGTAAAGGGCGCTTTCCTTGCCGCTTCCAGAAATGTCTCGCCGCTTTCGTATTCCAGAATATCCGCCTGCACATTTCTCCGGTGAAGCTGCTGCTCCAGCCGGTCTTTCAGCAGTGCACGTTCCGCAGCAAGATCATCCACAATCGCAATTCTCATGCAGGGTTCTCTCCTTGTGCTTGAATTCCAAGATAATTATATCACAGCGTGTCGAGGATGACAAAGAACCGCTGTCGGAATTCGTGCCAAAATCGCCCCTTTCGTGCTACGGCGCTTGAAAAAACCGAATGGCCTTTTTATACTGAGCGCAAGCAAAATGCCAAATCGGATGAAGGAAGGAGGGAAATCTGTGTATCGTATTGCCGTGCTGGCAGAACAGGAAGCAGAGCGGCAGCGCTACGCCGAGCAAATTACCCGGTTTTGTGAAGCGAAGGGGCTGTTTCCGCAGGTCATGCAATATGACGACCAGGAACGCTTTTTTGAAACGGCGCAGAAAGATGCTCCAACCAATGCCGTCATTGCACTTTCCGGAGTGGCAGGACTAAATGCAGCGGAGCATCTTCGCTCCTTATGCCCCGCGTGCCGGATGATCTGGTGCAGCGACTTGGATTTCTCCCTTCACGCCTTCCGGCTGCGGGCAGACTATTTCCTGCTGGAGCCGGTTTCCGAGGAAGCATTCCGGCGAGGACTGAATGCCTGGATTGAATAAACGGGCATCGAACCAAACCAAGACAACAAGCACAAAAATGGAGGATATCAATGAAAAAGAAAAAGTTACAATGTTCTGTACCAACCCTTCTGCTGGCCGGTGTGTTGTGCCTGACATTGGCGGCCTGCGGTGCGAAGCAGTCTTCCGACATGCTTGCATCGGATACAGACTCCGCGGCAAGCGCCGCCCTGCCGGTAAAGGCCATGAATGCCAAGCGTGTCGATGAAAACCCCTATATGGCAAAGAGCGACGCCAACATTCACCACGACGGCTACAATACCGACTCTACGGATGAAGTCCTGCCGCTTGGCATCTATCCGGAGATCAATGTTTCCTATGAAAAAACCAACGCGAACGCTTCGCCTGCCATTTACTTTGACAGCTACGGCCACGCAGTCGTTCCGCTGCTCGGCGGCATCGCCATCCGCGATCTGAATGCCGAAGAGACGAAGACTCTTGGCTATTTCTCTCCGAAGCAGCACGACGGCGGTGGTTACGTCATCCAGAGCTCCTACACGTTCCTTGACTCGGAAAACCGCATCGTCTGCCCCACCAGCAACAACCATGTGCTGATGCTGCGGGCAACCGATGAAGCAGGAAACGTCCTGCCGGAGTTTGAAAAGGTACTGGACATTGACATCAAGGCGGCAGCCGAAGCTGCGCTCGGCAAGGAGCTGACGCAGAATCTTCTTTCCGTGGTCTTTGACTACGACGGCAACCTCTGGTTTGCCACCGGCGGCTTCCGCATCTATCCCGAGCGTGAGCAGCAGGGCGTGCTCGGCTACATAGCCCACTCGGCGATCGAGGCGATCCTAAACGGAGAGCAGGCCGACCTTTCGAAGGCCGTCTTCGTCTACGGGCTGGCGCTCGGCGAGGGCGCGGAAAACGGGATTGCCGCCTCCAAGGACGGCGCGGTCATCCTGACAAACCAGAACTGCTATCTATTGCGCGCGAATAACGGTGTCGAGGCTGTCTGGTGCACACCGTATGAGAGCGTCGGCGCGAAGGTCAGCGGCGAAAACGACAAGACCACCGGCGGCGGTCTTGCCTGGGGCGGCGGCTGCTCCCCGTCGCTGACGCCGGATCTTGTGATGTTCACCGACAACGCGGATCCAGTCAAGCTGCTGGCGCTCGATATGAAGACCGGTGAGATCGTTGCAAGCATGCCGGTTCTGGATGATCTGCCCGAGGGCTATCAGGTGGCGGTTGAAAACTCTGCCATCGTCTATGATGACAGCGAGGGCACCGTCAGCACGATTGTCTGCAACTGGTTCGGCGCAGGCAGCGCAGGCCTTGCCGATCCCGACAGCGATTCCTCCATCCAGAGCTATGCCAACATCTATGACACAAACTGGCTGACAAAGGGCAACTGCATGATCGCGCCCGGCGTCGAGCGCGTGGACACCGTGAAAACCGATTCCGGCTATGAGATGAAGAGCATCTGGTCTCGAAATGACCTGAGCGATACATCGATTCTCAAGCTCTCCACCGCGACGGGCTATATCTACGGCTATGTGCAGGATCTGGAAAGCGGCATGTGGCAGTACATCATTCTGGACTTTGCCACCGGCGAGACGGTATTCACCATGGACGTCTCCAACAAATATGGCTACAATAACATGGCTATCGGTATGTATGCCGGAAACAGCGGCAACGCGCTCTACTGCCCGACGGGCTATCTGGAGCTGCTGTGCTTGCAGGACCGCTTTGTGTATCTTCCCGAAATGCCCTACCGCAAGGTCGATCTCGATAAGGCCGCGCGGAACGTACTGACACAGGAACAGTTTGAGCAGGACGGCGGTGACGGCACGGTCGCCAGCTGGCGCAATACTGTGACGGTCGAAAATGTTCATCCCAACACGACGGTCTCGTTCCGGATGAACAATCTTTCCGGGGACACCGCCGGGCTGAAGCTCTATGCCTACGGTGCAGACGGAAAGCTGGCGGAGGTCAGCAAAGAGCTGTGGACGATCACGGATGAGACAGGCGCTGCCGTGGATACCCTGTCCGATGGCACACTGTATGAGCTGCGTGTGAGCGTCGCGGACGGCGGCGCGTTCGACCTGAGCGAGACGGAAAAGGAGATCAAAATTTCCGTTGTACTTGTAAAGTAAGGCTCAAGGAAGGCTCCGGTGCCAAAAGCGCCGGAGCCTTCCTCAACCTGTCAAAAAACCACAAAATCACTTCCACGAATATCGCCAAAAAGTTACTGTTACAACGCTGTTCCAAACCGCTTTTCATTGCGTTTTTCAACTTCTCGCACAAACGGCCCACGTTTGCTTTCGCGGGTGAAAGCGGACACACTTGCCTTCGCCAACAGGATCGCACACAACGGCACACACGCCGAAACAGGGGGCGTTTCGGACGGA
>OKVB01000594.1_pt1 | contig 17565 bp, 13 predicted proteins | sample 1606651 | NCBI WGS metagenome assembly OKVB01 (sample SAMEA3882518, study PRJEB24775) | human gut metagenome | biome: human-associated habitat; feature: intestine environment; material: feces | place: Netherlands | collected 2009/2010 | reverse complement strand
ACAAGAAGTTTATTGATAAGAATGGCAACTGTACGCAGGGTACCCTGACCAGGCGCAGCTATGGCTTTGCCCATGACATGGGTTTTGGAACCGACAGCGAGTATTTTGCGCTGCGTAATATTGACGAGGGTGCATACAAAAGTGACGGTAATTTTTGGGCACCGGAAGTGCGCGTGAACCTGGCCGATTTCCGCAAAGGGATTGGCTGCACAGAAGATAAAATTGTGAACGGCGAAAGCATTGCCGACCTGACTGGTAAAGCCGGAGGCCGAATTGCAACGATTGATAAGGATACAACCAACGGCGACCATTACAGCAACGTGGTGACGACTGGCGGTTGCCAGCACGCATGGGTTGTGGTCAGTGTGAGTAAGACCGGAACAGAAAACAGACTTAACCGAGTGTGGGTACAGGCCAGCAACGACGGCAGCAACTGGACGGATGTGTGGGACAGCGGAAGCGGACTGCAGGCTGTATACAAGCAGCAGGCTTTGAACACATCCACAGTGTACACCCAATGGCGCGTGAAGCTGAACAGCGATGGCGATAAGTGCCACGCCCATATTGTATTGTTTGTTTGAAAAATAGAAAGGGGAGGAGGAAAACATGGCATTAAGTTTTGAAGAATCGAAACGGATGGCGGCTGAGATGGCAGCCAAAGCAGAGCCTGTGGCATTGCAGGCTGAGGCTGCCCCCATGGCCGCGGTGGTTGATATGCCACAGGCGCAGGCCAATGATGACGGCGGCTACACCCGTAGTGAAAAATACCTGTGGTACAGCCAATATAACGATGATGCGTTTTCGACCATTGACGAGATGAAAAATGTTGTGATGGACGAGAGCCAGATCAACATTACCCAGGAAACCAACAGCCAGGTGATCCCGTTTAAGATGCCGCGGCGATATGACGGCATTGATTTGATGCAGATGATGTTACAGGTGCATTACCTGAATGTGGACGGGCAGGAAGCATATGCCACGCCGATCAATGTTGCCTACAACGAGGATACGATCCGGTTCTATTGGCTGGTTACAAATAGTGTGACAAGCAAAAAGGGGACAGTGCGTTTTGAGATCACTGCAACCGGTGTAAATGAACGCAGCGAGACCTATATGTGGCGCACACGACCGGACGGCGAGCTGAATATCTTGGAGGCTTTGAGTGGCACCAAGATGGTGGAACCGGACAAAGACTGGTACACAAGCTTTGTTGCCCTGATGGACGAGAAGGTTGGCCAGGCTTCCAGCTATGCCAGTGCCGCACAGGCCAGCGCCCAGGATGCAGCCAACGCTGCGGCGGGTGTGGATAATAAGATTCAGAATGCGGCAGCAGGAATTAAACAGGAGCTGCAGAGTGACCTTGACACCAACTACACCAAGAAAACTGAGCTGACCACGGAGCTTGCCAAGTATTATAACAAGGAAGAAGTGGACGGCTTTGTTACACTGTTGGAAGGCAAGATTTCCGGGATCGACGGATTGGCGGCTTTTAACTGTGTGTATGATGCGGGTACCCGTGCTTTAACATTTTATAACGGCGATGCAGTGATTAAAACTGTAACCTTGAGCACCGATCCCAGCGCAGAGTGGACGACCGCATATGGCAAAACGGTGGATGCTAAGATCAGCGCAGCGGTAAACCCGGTAAGCACAGCACTGGATGAATATAAGACCAGCAACAACGAGGCCGTGAAAGCTTTGCAGGATAGTGTGGGCGACCTGCCGAACACCTTGCAGAGTGATTATTATAATAAGGAAGCAACCAACAAACTGCTGGCTGATAAGGCGGACAAAACGGCTCTGGATGGATTTACCAATGATTTGACCGTAACCAAGAAAACCGTGACAGCTTTGCAGGGCAGTGTGGATACGGCCAACAGCGACATTGCAGAAATCCAGGAAAAGATCAAAGATATTAAGCCCAGCAACGGCCATGAGTACGACATTACTTACACCAGTGATGACGGTCATTTGAGCCTGTTGGAAGACGGCACAACCAAGACTGTTGTTACCATTAAAGGTGGTGGCGGTGGTGGCGGTGAGGCAACCAGCACCATTACCATTGAACGAATTGGTGACAGCAGCCTGACGGTAGTTCAGGGTGACAGTGCATTGATCGGCTTTAAGTTTACGAGTGTGGACAATGCTGGCGATGACACCGGCAATGCGACTGGCAACTGGTATGTGGGCAACACCAAGGTGGCAACCACGACCATCACCCAAGGCAAGAACACCTTTGATGTAACGCAATACTTGCACAGCGGTGACAACACCGTGCGGCTGCAGGTTACGGACAGCATGGGCAGTGTGGGCAGCAAGAACTGGTCGGTTAATGTTGTTGAGTTTTATTTGGAGAGCATTTTTGATGACTCTCTTTTTTATTCCGGCGAAGTAACTTACCGGTTTACTCCGTATGGCAATATTGCCAAAAACATCAGCTTTAAGTTGGACGGCAAGGCGATTGGCGGAACAAGCACTGCAGTGACAGGCCGCCAGATGACCTACAATTTGCCCACCCAGAAGCACGGCAGCCACCTGCTGGAAGTGAGCATGACGGCGGAGATCAATGGCAAACAGGTAACAAGCAACACCTTGCGCCACGATATTATGTGGGTGGAAGAGGGTAATAATACCCCGATTATCAGTTGCGCCATACTGGATTACAGTGCCAAACAGTACAGCAATGTTGCGATCAGCTATACCGTGTATGACCCGGCCAGCAGCAACACCAATGTGACCCTGGCTGTGGACGGCATTGTTGCCAGCAAGCTGACAGTAGGACGCACCAAACAGACCTGGACGTACAAGAGCAGTGAGATTGGCAGCCATGTGCTAACCATTACCTGCGGCGAGACGGTAAAGACCATCAATGTAAAAATTACCGAGCTGGGCATTAACATTGAGCCGGTGAAAACCAACCTGATGTTTGACTTTAACCCGGCTGGCCGAACCAATGCGGACGAAAACCGCCTGTGGACCGATGGCAATACCGCGATGACGGTAAGCGATAACTTTGACTGGAGCAATGGCGGCTACCAGATTGACGAGGACGGCGATACTTACTTTTGCGTGAAAGCCGGAACTACCGCCACGCTGGATTATAAGCTGTTTGCGGACGATGCCAAAAAGAAGGGCAAGAACTTTAAGCTGGTGTTTAAGACCACCAATGTGCGAGACTACGATGCTACGGCGCTAACCTGCGTAAATGGCAACGTTGGTTTGACGGTACAGGCGCAGAAGATTACCCTGACCAGCCAGCAGAACCGCATTGAGCTGCCGATTTGCGAAGATGACTTTTTAGAGTTTGAGTTCAATATTTTGCCGGACAGCAAGTATAAAGAGATGGTGCTATGGTGCGACGGTATCCCCTGTAAGGTGGAACTGTACGATGCAAGCGACAACTTTACACAAGCAAGTCCGGTTGGCATTACGATTGGCTCTGCGGACTGTGATGTACAGGTATACCGCATGAAAACCTACGGCATGGAGCTGTCGGACGATGAGATCCTGGATAACTTTATTGCGGATGCCAAGAACGCCGAGCTGATGATTGAACGCTATAACCGCAACGATATTACCAACGTGAGCGGCGAACTGGATGCTGACCTTTTGGCCGAGAAGTGCCCGGACCTGCGCATTATCAAGATCAGTGCTCCGACCTTTACGACCGGCAAAAAGAATGAGGTTTTTAATACCACCATCCAGCAGATTTACAAGAACGGACGCGCTGTGGAGGATAACTGGACCGCGACCGGCAGCCATAAAGGCCAGGGCACCAGCTCCAATGCGTATGGCGAGAGCGGCCGAAACATTGACATTAACTGTTCCGGCGGATTTACGTTTGGCGACGACAGCACCAGCAGCACCTATACCTTGACCGAGAACAGTATCCCGGAGAAATATTTTAATATCAAGGTAAACATTGCAAGCTCTGAAAACGCAAACAATGCCTGCATTGCAGATGATTACAACACGTTTAACCCATATACCCGCAAGGCAAAGAAAGATAACCCGAAGGTGCGCGACACGATGGCGTTTTACCCGTGCGTGGTGTTTATCCAGGAGACGGACGTGGAGAACGCGACAGTGTTTAAGGACGGCCAGTGGCATTTTTACGCCTGCGGTGATATTGGCAACAGCAAGAAGAACAATGACACCCAGGGCATGGACCCCGAAAACCACAAGGAAGTTATTGTTGAGATTGATAACAACACCGATGCCCAGACCCGCTTTTTGAGTGATGATTTGAGCCAGGAAACTTGGGACGGCGACCACAGCTTTGAGTTCCGCTATATTAGCAAAAAGTGTACCGAGGAAGAAACACAGGCGGCAAAGAATGCCTGGCAGAGCTTGCTGACCTGGGTAGTAAATGCAGATGATGAAGAGTTTAAGGCCCACTTTGAGGACCACTTTATCAAGGACAGTGTGCTGTTCTATTATCTGTTCACGGAGCGCCACACAATGGTGGATAACCGCGCCAAGAATGTGTTCCCCCACACAGAAGATCTGATTCATTGGGATTTTTGCATGGATTATGATAACGATACATGCCAGGGCAACGACAATGAGGGCGGATTGACACTGACTTACGGCTATGAGGACACCGATACCATTGGCACCAAGAGCGTGTTTAACGCGGCAGACAGCAAGCTGTGGTGCAAGGTACGAGATCTTTTTGCGGACGACTTGCAGAAGATGTACCTGAACCGTGAGAGCGCTTTGGCCTGGAGTGCAAACCGTATTTTGCGCAAGATTGAGGCGTACCAGGATGTGAAGCCCGAAAAGCTTTGGATCATGGACATGCGGCGCAAATATTTCCGCACCTATGAAGACAATGGAACAACCAATTACCTGCCGATGATGCACGGCAACAAGCGCCACCAGCGCCGCCAGTACCAGAAGTACCAGGAAAAGTATATTGCGAGCAAGTACAGCGGTACGACCTGCACGGCTGATGATATGACGATCCGCGGCTATACCCCCACCAACTGGACAGGTGTGCAGCCGGACGGTACGTTCCATATTCGCCCGTATGCAGATACCTATGTGAGTGTTTTGTATGGCTCCAACCCGGTAAAAATGCGCGGCAAGCGCGGCCAGACCTACACGATTGAGTGCCCGATTGCAGCCATGAACGATACCGAAGTTTATGTTTACAATGCCAGTCTGATACAGAGCATTGGCGACATTAGTGGGTTTTACCCTGGGTATGTTGATTTTAGCCATGGTGCGAAATTGACCGACTTGAAGGTTGGCAACGGTACCGAAGGCTACCGCAACACAAATATGACCGACTTTGCGGTTGGCAACAATACGCTGCTGGAACACCTGAATTTGCAGAATGTGCCGAACCTGAAGAAATCCATCAGCTTGGCGGGATGTGTAAACCTGACCGATTTTTATGCCGGCGGCAGCGGTATTACCGGTGTGGCATTTGCCAAGGGCGGCAAGATTGAAAAGGCTGAACTGCCTGCGATTGCAAGCCTGACGGCACAGAACCTGAACCACCTGACCAATTTGAAGATTGACGGCTATGAGAACCTGACCACACTGGTTGTGGAAAGCTGCCCGACCATTGACTTGAAAGCTATGTTGGAAAAATGCACAGGTTTGAACCGCGTGCGCCTGACTGGCCTTGATTGGGAATGCGAGGATACAGCGCTGCTTGACCGGCTGTACACGATGACCGGCCTGGATGAGAACGGCTATAATACCGAGCACTCTGTACTGGAGGGCAAGGTACATGTGCCCATTATGCGTGAAAAGAAGCTGGCAGAGTTTAATGCACAGTGGCCGGATTTGAAGATCAGCTACAACACGCTGGTGGAACAGTTTACCTGGACCTTTGTGAATGATGATAACGAACACACAGTTTTGGATGTGCAGTACATTGACAAGGGTGGTAAGGCTGTTGACCCTGTGACCCGTGCGGAGAAGCCGATCCCGAAGCCGACCAAGAAGAGTACGGTGAGCACTGACTTTACCTATGCTGGATGGGACACAAAGTTTGTTACAGTATTTACCAACCAGACCGTAACGGCCAAATATACCGAGAGTGTGCGGAAGTATACCGTGCGCTACCTAAACAATGGTGCGGAGAAGCAGAAAACAGTTGCCCCCTATGGCAGTATGGTGTTGTACGAAGGCGATACCCCGACCTACACGGCGGAGGAAGGTGCCTATAAGTTCTATCTGTTTGACCATTGGGACAAGGGCGGATATGTGAACGGAGACAAGGACATCAATGCGGTATATGACAGCTGCGAATATACCTCTGGCTATTTTGACGGCAAAGAGATTGGCAGTTTGCGCCCGGTTGAGATTTACGCAATGAAAAAGGTTGGTGTGGAGAATAAGGTGGTTAGCCCCAAGGACGCTGTGACCATTACGATGGGCAACGACTTTAGCTACTCTGACATTGAAGAGAAGGTTTTGATCAACGAGAAAAAGATCTTTGATGGCACCAACTATGTGGACACCGGTGTGCAGCTGTTGAAGGAAGACCGGGACTGGGTGCTGGCGGTAGACTACCGGATGACCACAACCGATACGGCCAATGCTGTGCTGATGCAGTGTTTTGAAACCAACGGCATGAACGGCATCCGCATTTGGAATAATAATGGAGCCAAGATCAGTTGGGGCACCGAAAGCGCAACAGCTGCCACAGTTGGAACCCGTGACATGGTGGTAATGCGCCACAAGAAGGGCGAAAACAACCTGCATGTGTATACGGCTAATATTTACGGTGACGACATTGTTTACACCGAGATTAACCGTGGACGAATTACACAGACCAATGCAACGCTGGTGTTTGGTTGCGCCAAGGCAGATGACGGAGAATATGAACGGTTTGCCAAGGGTGATGTGTACTGGGCGAAAGTTTGGTATGCAGACCTGGGCGACAATGCCTGCCGGAAGCTGGCTGCATGGCCGCATGAAACCCGCGAATATGAGATGTGCGGATTTAAGCAGTTTTATTTAAGCGATAACACAAACAAGCGCTGCGCAATGACGTTTTTGGCGAAAAATACGCTGGCACGCAAGATGCCGATTACCAGCAGCTATTACAACAATGGCGGTTGGCCCGCAGCAACGCTGCGCACCTACCTGGACAAGCGGCTGCCGAATGCCTTGCCGATTGGATGGCAGCAGTTGATCCAAAAGGTAAAAGTGACATCCAGTGCGGGCGGAACATCCAAGGAAATTGTGACGGCGGACTGTTACTTCTTTATACCGGCTGCATATGAGCTGAACCCCAGCATGAACAGTGAGCCGTATATTTATGAAGGTACAACGATCAGTTACATGACAGATAATCAGAGCCGAATCTGCTATGACGATGATGGCGCGGCCACCACTTATTGGACACGCAGCCCGAATGTTCAGTATGCAGATTACTTTTTGCAGGTTGCAGCGGACGGCCAGATTTACAGCTATGTTACCCCGAATGAGCAGCATGGCGTGCGTGTGATGTTCAGCGTGTAAAGGAGGTTGAGGGACGAAATGTATTACAAGGTGATATATAACGGCCAGGTGATTGATACCCTTGACCACCTGAGTTTTGTGAAATACCAGGCGAAACACGGGATTATGGTGAACTGCACGGCAGATGATGCCGAAGGGATTGTGAGCAGTGATGGGCGCTACATCTGGCATGTGGACGGATACTATAACATTCCGGCGGCAGGATACGACACCGTGCAGCTGGAGGAGATCAGTGTTTACGAATATGACAAGCTGAAAGCCTTGGGGGCCAAAACCCCTGAGGCTATTATTGATGCTTATACCCTGAGCCTGATTGAAGGAGGTGTGCTATGAGTGACTTTGTGGAGAGTTTGCGGCGGTTATATTTGGACCGCCGATTAAAAGAAGCGACCCTAAATGCGCTGTGGCACAAGGGCAAAATCAGCCGCAATGAGTTTGACTACATTGTGGGCGGAAAGGAGACGAGCAATGTACACGATCCTGATTAACGAGGACAATACCCTGACCGCCAGTGTGGTGGAGCGCGTGATGCAGCAGAGCAAGCTGGTAGACACCTTGCATTTTTTGGCTGACCCGGAATATAAGGGCAAAGACATGCGCGACTATGTAGTGATGCTGGAATACCGGTTGCCGGTGAGCAAGAAATACCGCACCGAGTTTTTGACGCTGAGTGACGAGCTGTATAAAAACAAACTGGAATATAAGCTGCCCTTTGACACAGCGCTGACCAGTGAGGCCGGTGTGATTGAGTTCCAGCTGACATTTGGCAACATTGAGATGGATGCTGAAGGCAGGACCACCCAGTACATCCGCAAGGTTGGACCGGGCGAAATTAAAATTGTTGATGTTTACGACTGGGCGGCCACGATCCCGGACGAAGCACTGAATGCTTTGGATCAGCGGATTATTGCGATGCAGGCCATGCTGAAGGCCATGATTGATAAGAACAACACCATGATGAACAGCAAGGCCGACAACCTGAGCTACAAGAATGACATGCTGCAGCTGACCGCCAACGGAAGCCCGATTGGCAATGCGGTAGAGATCAAGAGCAGCGGCGGTACCGGCGGCGGTGATGGTACAACTGATGGAAATATGCGGGTGGTTGAGTTTTAAGGCTTGGCCGCCTGCGTTTTTTCTATATAGCGACAAATGGAGAAAGGAGTTGGGAGAATGGCAACCACAAGCAAGTTGGGCTATGGTAACGCGGAAAATCTGGATACAGCAATTACGAATGGAATTATTGACGAGAAGGACCTGGTTATTACCAAGGACACATCGGAGTTTTATTACATCCGTGACGATAAGAGCAAACAGGCGATCCGCCCCCGTACCCGTGTTTTTGACAGCAACGGGCAAGCCAATGAGCAGCTGAACAACAGCAGCGACACTTATGCCGGACAGACCGTAATGATTAAAAACACCGAGGGCAAGTACGAGCCGTGGATTGTACAGCTGTTGGACACCGGGAAGTTTGCTGTTGAGCCGTTCAGCACTGCAAGCACTGGATTTGTTTGGCAGGAATTTTAACCGACAAAAACAACATGAAATTTAAGGAGAGATAATTATGGCAGAAGTAAAATTTAATTATGGCACCAAAGCTAACTTTGAAGCCCTGGAGGCAAAGGACAACGACACCCTGTATTTTTTGACTGACACTTTGCAGATTTTTAAGGGTGCAGTTGAATACACCAAGAGCTGCAAGCTGGTGAGCACCCTGCCTGGTTCCGGCCAGGTGCAGGGCGTTGTTTATGTGCGCACCAGCGACTTTACCCTGCATGTGTTCAATGGCACCAGCTATATCCAGCTGAACAAGGCCACCGTGACTGAGATCCCGGCTGCCGACGCCAGCGATGACAATGTGCCGACCACCAAGGCTGTTGCCGACTACGTTGATGCCAAGATTGAGGGCGTTGTTGGCAGCAAGGGTGTGTTTGTTACCGATGTTACCTACAATGATGGCGTGCTGAGTGTTGCCAAGGGCGGCGACCCCGTTGCTACCACCCTGACTGGCGTTGTGCATGCACCGACTTATGACGCAAGCACCCGCACCATCAAGCTACCGGTATTTGGCGGCGACGAACTGACCATTGCGCTGGGCAAGGATCTGGTTGTGACCAGCGGCACCTATAATGCCAAGGACAAAAACATTGAGCTGACCATTACCAGCGGCGATGTGATCAAAATCCCGGTTGGCAGCCTGATTGATGTTTACACCGGTCTGGCAACTTCCACCGCTGAGGTTACTGTTTCTACCGACAATAAGATCAGCGTGAAGGTGAAGGTGAGCGCCAAGGCTGACAACTCCATTACCCTGGAGGAAGACGGCCTGTATGTTGCTGTGCCCGATGCTTATACCAAGGCTGAAGCTGACAAAAAGATCAAGGCTGTGCAGACCGCCCTGGATACACACACTGCGAATGCCGACATCCATGTGACCAAGGAACAGAAGGCCGCCTGGGATGCCAAGGTGGGCACTGAACAGCTGGCTGCCGCCAAGAGCGAGGCCATTGCTGCTGCCGCTGCTGACGCAACCACCAAGGCTGATGCTGCCCGTGATGCCGCCAAGGAGTATGCTGACGGCCTGAACACTGCCATGGATACCCGTGTGAAGGTTGTTGAGGACGCTATTACCTGGAAGACCATTGGCTGAGACGGCCAAGCGGTTAGTTATTTCAAATTGACATAAAAAATAGCCTTCGCTGTGGAGCCAGTGTTTTGCGAAATAAGGAGAACATGCACTGTGCAGCGAAGGTTTTATATTGTATTGACAAACAACGATGTTGAATATATAATAATAGTAGAACTAAGGCACCGACATAGACGGTCTACCTCAGTTTATAGTTTATGTATGACAGTTAAACCATCATAGCAAAAACCGTTCTGTGGGCGACAGGGCGGTTTTACTTTTTATTACCACGAAAAAACGTGATAACTGCTACGACAGTTTGTACCCCAGTGAACACAACGCCAATAATGACGATGGTATCAACAAAGGATAGATCCGGCATAAGCATCACCTCCTGGCAAAAATAAATTTACCGGAAGGCAAAGTAAGGGCGCTCCACAATGCCTTGCGGCAGATGGGAGGTTTGACCGCCTATTACGTCTATGAGGAAGATATGGCAAAAAGCCTTAGTTCTGCTATTATTATACTGTCAATGCAAAATTTGTCAAATTAAATACTGAATCGAAACCGCTTATCTGTACGCAGGTAGGCGGTTTTTTTATTGTTACAAAAAGGAGTTTTACGATGTCAAAACTTTCTTTATGCGAGATCCAACAGTCGCAGCTGGATAAAACTCCTATTGTGGATGGACAGCTGGTATGCTGCTTGGATACGGGAAACACTTACCGGGACACAGCCGGCGGGCGAGTTCGGATTGGAAGCGATCTGGAACGAGTGAGTGAGCTGCCATTGGCCCCGCTGGCCGGGAAGATTTATTACCTGCCGCCCGGAGATTTATATATTTATAACTCTGGTTGGGTAATGCTGAATGATACTGATTTTACAATTGGGGCCAGCAAGGCTGATGCCACAGAAGTCAATTTGGAGCTGAAACATGGTGATGTGGCAAAAGGTACGGTAAAGGTGCGCGGCACCGGCATTACGAGCGTGACGGCGGATGCAGATGGGAGACTGATTATCAACACCCCAAGCCCGGAAGCTGTGATTGACGAGATTACCAACAGCCAAATTGATAATTTATTCAAAGACGAATAGGAGGGGATAATATGAAATTTTTGAGTTATGACGGTCTGCTTTATTTTTGTCAGAAGATTAAAGCTTTGCTGGCGGGCAAGGTAGACAAGGTTGATGGCAAGGGGCTTTCGACCAATGATTACACCACGGCAGAAAAGACCAAACTGGCCGGCCTGATGAATTACATCCACCCGACAACCAGCGGGAATAAACATATCCCTGCAGGCGGCAGTGCCAACCAGATTTTGGGTTGGAGCGCGGACGGCACCGCTAAGTGGGTAAACGAAAAGGATACCACCTACAGCGTGATGAGCGGCGCAACGGTTGATGCGGATGGCAAGAGCGGATTGGTGCCCAGCCCGACGAAGGGTGCGCAGCGCTGGCTGGATTCGACCGGTGCTTGGACGACCCCTCCGAACACCACCTATGGAGCTGCAAGCACCACGAGCGCCGGCCTGATGAGTGCCGCTGATAAGAAGAAGCTGGACGGTGTTGCGGACGGTGCAAACAAATATGTACATCCAGCTACAAGCGGCAACAAGCACATCCCGGTAGGTGGTTCTGACGGCATGATCCTGGGCTGGAGTGCCGATGGTACGGCCAAGTGGGTTGCTGACAAAGACACCACCTATACCAACTTTAAGGGTGCGACCGCTGATACGGCTGGTAGTTCCGGCCTGGTGAGCGCACCTGCCAAAGGGCAGCAGGGATTGTATCTGCGCGGTGATGGCACCTGGGCAACCCCGACCAATACCACTTACAACGATGCAACCCAGAGCGCACACGGTTTGATGACCGCCGCTGACAAAACAAAACTGGACGGCATTGCTGCCGGTGCCAACAAGTATGTACACCCCAGCTATACCGCACATGACAGTGGCCTGTACAAAATTACTGTGGATGCGACCGGACATGTAAGCGCTGTGACTGCGGTTGCCAAGGGCGATATTACGGCATTGGGTATCCCCAGCACCAACACCACCTACAATGATGCCACCCAGGGCGCCCATGGCCTGATGAGCACTGCCGACAAGAAGAAACTGGATGCTTTTGGCGCGGCAAGCACCTATGCCCTGAAGAGCGACATTACCGCTATGTACCGTTACAAAGGCAGTGTGGCAAGCTATGACAAGCTGCCGACCAGCGGCCAGACCATTGGTGATGTATACGACGTTGGCAATGGCATGAACTATGCCTGGAATGGCGAGAAGTGGGATGGACTGGGTCAGGTGTTTACCATTGATGCGATCCAGAACACTGAAATTGATACCATTTTGGCATCTTAAAAACTAAACCAAGAGGAGGTGTGGTAAAGTGGGATATTTGAGTAACGCGGGGTTGAGCTACTTTTTTGGCAAGCTGAAAACCATTTTTGCGCCCATTAGCCACGGGCACGGGGGAGCTACACAGAGCGCGGCTGGCTTTATGAGCGCAGCCGATAAGAAAAAATTGGATGGGATTGCCGAGGGGGCGAACAAATACAGCCTGCCCACGGCGACCAGCAATGTGTTGGGCGGCGTGAAAACCGGAGCGAACATTACAAACAACAGCGGCGTGCTTAGTGTGACGGCGGCCAATGTAACGAATGCACTGGGATACATCCCACCCAAACAGGACACAAACACATGGCGGCCGGTTGTGAATAGCTTGACCAACAGCGCGACCGACCAGAGCCTTGCGGCAAACCAGGGTAAGATCCTGAATGAGAGCAAGGCCGCCATGATTGTGTTGACAAACGAGAACTTAAACGATGTGGTGACGCCAGGATTTTACAGTTCTGGCGGCGGCAACAGCGTGACAAATAAACCAAGTAACGTAGATCATTTTGGCTTGATTGTGATTCACCGGTCAAGTGGAAATTATTATACCCAGATTATTTACGGCGATAGTGCTGCTTACCGCCGCCATTGTGTAAACGGGACCTGGAGCGGATGGGTGCAGGACAAGCTGACAGATACCGACACTTGGCGCGGCATCCAAAACAATTTGACCAGCGACAGTACGACCGACAGTTTGAGCGCAGCGCAGGGCAAGGCGCTGAAAACCCTGGTGGATGGGAAAGCTGCCGCAAATCATACGCACAGTCAGTATCTTACCGCACATCAAGATATTAGCGGAAAAGTAGACAAGTCTGAGGCTGGGGCAAATAGTCTGTTGGCAACGCTTACAACTACATGGACTTCAATTCCTACAGATAACACTTACTTTGTACGACAAGATACGGGAGGCGGCAATACTTTTGGACGTGTGAAATTCTCTACCCTGTGGAGTTACATCAAGGGCAAGGGTGACGCTACTTATCAGCCAAAGGGTAGCTATGCCGCATCAAGCCATACACATGATGATCGGTACTATACAGAGAGCGAGATTGACGCGAAGCTGAAAACCAAAGCTGATACGCACAGTCATCCATACCTTCCTACTGCGGGTGGAACTGTGACGGGTGTGACTGCGTTTACAAATACAACTGCGTCTACGAATAAAAGCACTGGTGCTGTGAAGGTAAGTGGCGGTGTTGGTGTTGCCGGACGCATGAGTGCCAATGAGGTTATGATTGGCGATGGATGTACACTGCGATACGATGCAACAAACAAGTGTGTGAATTTTACGTTTAGTTAAGGAGGTGGTGGTTATGGCATTGCAGGTTTGGCTACCGCTGAATGGCAAGAACGAAAATCAAGGGATAAGTGGGGTTGCCATAAATGGTAGTCCTGCATCTTGGGGTAATGGCCCGATTGGAAAATGCGGTGTGTTTACCGGGCAGAAAATTAGCATCCCATATGATATAGATAGCGAACAGTTGACAATTACATTTTGGTTTTATCCAGATACGCCGGACGCATGGTGTGATGTATTTTCTATTGGAGCTGGTGATAACCGTTTTGAGGTCTCTAAAACAACACGATATTATTGGTATGCAGATAAAACGCCTCTGATCAGCAGTGGTTCTGTACTTGGCGAGTTTTCTAATAATAAATGGTATCATATTGGCTTCGTAATTACTGGAGAACAATGCTTACTGTATATAAATGGCACCTTGCAAAATAAATATACCCAGACGAATCAACTAAGTACAGTGTTAAGTGGGAACCGTAAGATCATGCTGATGTCAAGAATTGCCGGTAACAACACATATAACGGTTCTATCGCTGATTTTCGTATTTACGACAATGCACTTTCTCCGAAAGAAGTTCACGAGATTGCACAGGGGCTGTGCTGTCACTATCCGTTGAATGATCCGTATGCAACAGGGAGTATTAACAAATATAGTGGAGATAATTTTGAGGGGAAGCCGAGCGGTAGTAGCTATACTGTGACCAAGCTGGCAAATGAACGCGGGTATAATTACAAGCTGAGTTATACAGGAACCGGTAATAATACCTGGCTTAATTTTTACTTCCCTACTTTTAGTTTTACTGCTGGCAAGACATATGATTACAGTTGCAAGGTGCGGTGCCACAGCAAGAACTTTAACATTAGCTTTAGAGCGGCACACATCAGTAATGACTGGGTTACGAGCATGAAGACGATCACGGTGGCGGACAACCAGTGGCATGAATACCACATCCAGATCAAGCTGGACGCAAAGTACACAAGATCCGGCACAGAGTATAATACGAAACCGCTGGTTGAATTTTATTCCGAAAGCCTTGCAACTAAGGATATGGTTTACACTTGCGATTTTGACTTGAAAGACGTTTGTGTAAGTGAGTGCAGTACGGCAGCAAGTGGAAGCAATGGCAGCTGGGCGGATAACACGGTGTATGACACGAGCGGAATGGGAAACCATGGCAGTGTTACAAGCGCTTGCCGGCCGGTTTTGGCTGGGAACAGCCCGATGTATGATAAGTGTTATGAGTTCCCTTATAAAAATTATATTACTGGGAAAATGCCGTTTGGTGGGCAGGCTGCGAGCAACTTCACGATTAGTATTTGGCTGAACCAAATTGAAGGCGGCGCATATTCTACTTGGTTGAACAGTAACGGTTATGGCGACTCCGGTTTGTGGCTGGCAGTTAATACCGAAGGCTGTGCGCAGTGGGGATACCGTGGAAGCGTTAGCCCGAATTATGTGAAAGGCGGAAGTAATATTGCGGTAAATACCTGGCATTTGTTCACTTATGTATACAAAGAAGGTGTAGCGACCTGGTATTTGGATGGCAAGAAAAATTGCAGCGCTACCTATGCAGATAAAACAATAATGCCTGCGGGCACATTTACATTGGGTGACAGTTATGCGGGAAGTGATTGGAATACAAATTTCCATGGCAAGCTTTCCGATTTCCGCATTTATGCTACTGCTCTATCGGACGAGGACATTGCAGAGCTATACAACACACCGGTTTCAATTACAAGCACCGGAACGATGATGACGAAGGGAGAGCTGATTGAAACATGAGTGTGGGAGTGAATAAAAGTGGAGTTGTGAATGCGGGAAGTTTTGTAGAGACAAACGGCGCTATGCTGAACACATTTATGAGCGAAGAATATACACCAACTGCGTCTGTTGAAAATTCATGTATGGAACGAACGATCACAGGTTTTGTTGTTGACAAGGAATATTACATTGATATGGATATTGTTTGGAGTGGGTTCACAACTGATGCTGCAAGCAATTTTAGAATGTTGGCGCAGGGCTCTGTTTATAATGGCTCAAATTGGTCTTGGAATTACGGAAACCCGATGGCATCAAAAATCGGCAATCTTACTTCTTTAATGCTTAGTTCTAACAGTGGAACAAAACATTTTAAGGTGAAATTTACGGCAGAACAACCAGGATATGAGCTTGGTTGCCGAGCAGATTATTCCAACGGCAAAGGAACGATAACTTATAAAAATATTCGCGTTGTACCCGCAGATTCTTTTGTAGACGGCGCAATAAACAGCGGACGAATACTTGTTAATTCAATCGCAATGGATAATTTCATCGAAAACTGACGGAGGTGATGGAATGGCTCAACTTTCTAATTTGATTGTAAATGGCGTGACACGCCTGCTTTCTAAGCTTTATGTCAGTGATTCTGTCACTGCGCCTAATTTTATCGGTAAACTGACAGGCACTGCTGCAAAGCTTGGAAGAAACGGAGACGCCGATACCCCTATGACATTTAATTGGTCTGGCAAAGATGGCCAGCCGACATGGCTTTGGGGTGGTGAGAATGGGTCAGACATGTATGTGTATAACCCATCAAATTTCAGTGTAAAGAACGCTAAGGCGGCTGGGTCTGCTGATTCTGCAACGAAATTGAGTTCGAGTGCAGGCAGTGCGACACAGCCGGTTTATTTTAGTGATGGCAAACCGGTGGCGACTACCTATACACTGGGTAAGAGTGTGCCGGCGAGTGCTGTGTTTACCGATACAAATACATGGCGTGGGGTACAGAATAACCTGACCAGTGATGCCACAGACCAGAGCCTGAGTGCTGCACAGGGCAAAGTATTAAAAGGTCTTGTTGATGGGAAGGCGCCAAGTGGGCACACACATGATGACCGGTATTATACGGAGTCTGAGATTAACACGAAACTGGCTGGTAAAGCTGACAGTGGACATATCCATCTACAAGGCACAGAATCCGGTAAAGTTGACTGGAATACATTGAAGACGTTTGGTGTTTACAAGATTCAGAGCTGCACCATGACAGCTGATTATCATGCGCCTGTTGATGAATATGCTTTTGGAATCTTACAGGTGTTGGACAGTGAAAATGGCGGTAGTGAAAATCGTATCATCCAGATTTATTGGCCACACAGGACATCGCAAGGTGCGCATCTGTGGTATCGTATGCACAACAGTTCTAATATGAGCGACGGATGGAGTAACTGGACAGCCATTACGGAAAAGCCCGCTACCGCAGGAGTTGCAGACTCTGCAAGTTCTGTTGCATGGGTTAATGTCACAGGCAAACCGAGCACCTTTACGCCGAGCAGCCACACCCACAATTATGCTGGGTCCAGCAGTGCAGGCGGTGCAGCAACGAGCGCCAACAAGGTGAATGCAGCTTTGACGATTAACCTGAACGGGACAAGCCAGGGTGCATGGGATGGCAGCAGTGCAAAATCGATCAGCATTACGGCAGCCAGTGTTGGCGCAACAAGTGTGACAATTAGCAGGTGGTGATTTTTATATGGGAGTTTATTTAGGAAGTACGCAGGTGGATATGCAGGGAGGTTTTGTGACTGGTGGTGCCAGTGGGGCGAGTTTGCAGAGCAAGACGGTTAGCCCCAGTGAGAGCGCACAGACGATCAAGGCAGACAATGGCTATGACGGTTTGAGCCAGGTTACAGTAAATGCAGTATCGAGAACTTATGTGGGAAGCGGCGTAACGAAAAAGAGTGCTGCGACTTATACGCCGGGAACGAGTGACCAGAGCATTGCA
>OKVB01000579.1_pt1 | contig 18003 bp, 17 predicted proteins | sample 1606651 | NCBI WGS metagenome assembly OKVB01 (sample SAMEA3882518, study PRJEB24775) | human gut metagenome | biome: human-associated habitat; feature: intestine environment; material: feces | place: Netherlands | collected 2009/2010 | reverse complement strand
CCGCCGAAGCCGAACGTGTTGCTCAGGGCCGCACGAACGGTACGCTTCTGTGCCTGGTTGAAAGTATAGTTGAGTGCGTAGTCGATCTCCGGGTCCTTGTCCTCCTCGTCGTGGTTGATGGTCGGGGGGACGATGTCCTCGCTCACGGCCTTGACGCAGGCCAGGGCCTCTACGGCTCCAGCAGCTCCGAGCAAGTGGCCCGTCATAGACTTCGTGGAGGAGATATTGAGCTTGTAGGCGTGCTCGCCGAAGACCTCCTTGATGGCCTTGGCCTCGGAGATGTCGCCCACATGGGTGGACGTGCCGTGTACGTTGATATAGTCGATATCCTCCGGCTGCATCTGGGCGTCGGCCAGGGCGGCCTCCATCACCAGTTTCGCACCCAGTCCCTCGGGATGGGAAGCCGTGAGGTGATAAGCGTCGGCACTCTCGCCCTCGCCCACCATCTCGGCGTAGATTCTGGCTCCGCGCGCCTTGGCGTGCTCCTCGGTTTCAATCAGCAGCGCGCCGCCGCCCTCGCGCACAGCAGCGGCGTCGGCGTGTACATCCGCACCGTGGACGACTATGCCGACTACGGCTTCACCGACGTGGAGACGGCGTCCTACACGCTCTACCACAACGACTCGCTCGGCGTCGGTGACGGGCGCGACGGTGTGCTCCTGCTGCTGAGCGTGTCGAACCGCAAGTACGCCGCCTTCGTCTACGGCGACAAGGCAGAGCTCCTCTTCCCGGACTCTGCCCTGCATCAGCTCGAGGACGGCTTTCTCGACGACTTCCGCAACGACGACTGGTACGAGGGCTTTTGCGACTACATCGACGGCTGCGCCGACCTGCTCAGCGGCGAGTCCTATACCGGCAGCGACTCTGACTATGCCTACAGCCCCGGCCATGACGCCGACGTCGACCCCGGCTTCTCCGCGCCGTCGCTGCTGCGCAATTTGGGCATCGCGCTCGTGATCTCGTGCGTCATCGCGCTCATCGTCTGCCTGATCCTCAAGGCGAAGATGCGCTCCGTGCGCCGCCAGACCGAGGCGCGCGCCTACGTCACGCCCGAGGGCCTGCACCTGACGCGGCGCGACGATGTCTACACCCACACGACCACGACGCGCCGCAAGATCGAGCGCGACAACGACCAGCACTCCGGTGGCGGCGGGTCGAGCTTTTCCGGTGGCGGCGGCCACGGCCGCAGCGGCAGCTTCTGACGCACCAAAACGCAAAAACGCTGTCCCATTTTCGGGACAGCGTTTTTTCATGCCTCCGTGACGGGGATGCGGATCTCGGTCACGAATTTTTCCGGGTCGCTCGTCAGGCCGTAGTCGATCATCGTGATCTCGCGCGAGAAGTCCGCCGGGGCGAGCGCGTGCGCGCGCAGGTAGTCCATCAGGCGCGCATACTGCGCCGGGGCTTCGGGGTGGCTGCCGCGAAAGCACACGGCGGCGCACGTCGTCTCGGGCAGGGTGGTCACGTCGCCATCGAAGGCGTCCTCGTCGTCGAGCACGAGAAACGCGCGGTCATACGGCGCAAACGCCCCGGCCAGCAGCCGCTCGGCCGAGAGGCCCACACCCACCTTGCCGAGGAACACCACGGCCTCCGCCTGCGAGCGCTCGAGCATGCGGATGGACGGCTCCATGTCGAGAAAGCTGTGCAGCTCGAGCGCGCCGGACATCCACACGATGCGGCACGCGGGGCTGCGCACGAGGCGGATGGCGCCGAGCTCGGCCGTCTGCGCATCGTGCAGCTGGCGCAGGCGGTTGTCGATCTTGCGCTCGACGCGCTGCAGCTCCGCCTGCTTGTGCACGACGGCGGCCTTCTGCTCGCGCAGCAGCTGCTCGATGCGCCCGACATCGCGGTTGCGCAGAAAGGCGCGGATCTGCCCGAGCGGCATATCCAGCGCGCGCAGGTAGCGGATGGTGTTGAGCACCTCAAACTGCCGCGGCCCGTAGTAGCGGTAGCCGGTCGCGGGGTCGGTGTATTCCGGCGTAAGCAGGCCGATGGTCTCATAGTGGCGCAGGCTGCTCACGCTCAGGTGAAACAGCTGCGCCACGTCGCCGATGGAAAAGAGCTCCTGCGTGCGCGCCATGTCACGCCTCCTCCGGCACGAGCCGGCCGCGCCGGCGCAGCACGAGAAACGCGATCACGCAGATGATGACCGACAGCAGCGAGCCCGCCGCCGTGGCCAGACCCATGGGCAGCAGCGTCGTGGGAAACCACTTGCTCATCAGGTACGCGCCCGGCACGCGCACGAGCACCACGGCCGTGATGTTGTGCAGAAACGACAGCTCCGAGCGGCCGATGGCGCAGAAATACCCGCTGAAGCAAAAGTGCAGCCCGGCAAAGCAGCAGTCGAGAATGTACCCGCGCAGGTACTGCCCGCCCGCGGCGGCGACGGCCGCGCTGTCCGTGAACAGGCCCACGACGGGCTCTGCCACGAACTGGATGACGACCGAGATGAGCACGCCAAAGCCGAACGCGACGGCGATGGCATACCACAGCGTCTGCAGCGCGCGGCGGGGCTTGCCCGCGCCGATGCATTGCGCACCGAGGGCCGACACCGTCGAGAGCATGGACGACGGCACGAGGAACAAAAAGCTGATGATCTTCTCCACGATGCCGACGGCGGCGGCGTCCGTGAGGCCGCGGCGGTTGGCGATGACGGTGATGAACAAAAACGCGATCTGGATCAGCCCGTCCTGCAGCGCGACCGGCACACCGATGCGCAAAATGCGCCCCATGACCGCCCGCCGCGGGCGCAGATCGCTCCGCGTGAGGGCGATGCCGTCGCGCTCGCGGCGGATGACGACCAGCGACACGACCACGCTGGCCGCCTGCGCCAGCGTCGTGCCGAGCGCGGCGCCCGCCGGGCCCATGTGCAGCGCGCCCATGAACAGATAGTCGAGCGCGATGTTTGCCGCGCACGCGATGGCGATGAAGTACATCGGGCGCTTCGAGTCGCCCAGACCGCGGAAGATGGATGCGATGATGTTGTACGCCGTGATCAGCGGCACGCCGAGAAAGCAGATGCGCAGGTAGGCGACCGTGCCGGGCACGGCCTCGGCCGGCGTGGACATGACCGCCGCGATCGGCCGCGCCAGCGCGAGCAGCAGCCCTGTGACCGCAACGCTCAGCACCAGAAACAGCGTCATCGTGTTGCCGGTATAGCGCGCGGCGCGCTTCCGGTCGCGCGCGCCGACGGCCTGCCCGATCGTGACCGTCGCGCCCATGGCGAGGCCGACGATCATGAGCGTGAGCATGTGCATGACCTGACTGCCGACGGACACCGCCGTCGTGCCGGACGCATCGGCGTATTGGCCGATGATGAACAGGTCGGCCATGCCGTAGAGCGTCTGCAAAAAGTACGAAAACAGGTATGGCAGCGAAAAGCGCACGATGTTGCCGAAGACGCTGCCGGTCGTGAGATTTTTCTCCATAGTGTTTGCCCTCCCGACGAAACGTCAGAACGTCAGGCGCATCTGATACCAGACGACGCCGCCGTGGGTAGAGCTCGACACGCCCTCGCTCACGAAGCCGAACTTCGCGTAGTAGTGCACGAGCCGGTCCTTGCACGTGAGCACGAGGCCGCGGCGGCCCTGCGCGCGCGCGTCAGCGATGGCGCGCTCGATGAGCTGTCCCGCATAGCCGTGCCGCCGGTAGTCGGGCAGTGTGTTCACGCCGAAGATCATCTGCCACGCGCCGTGCGCGTCGTGCAGGGATGCATCGGCATAGAGATCGTCCGTGAGGTCGGCGCGGTCGGTGACCATGCCGTCGACGAACGCGATGAGCGTGCCGCCGTCAAACATCAGCCAGAAGTGGTCGCCATAGTGCGCCAGCCGGTCAGCGAGTTCTTCCCGTGTCGCGGCCTCCGCCGCCGGGAAGCACGCTGCCTCCACCGCCGCCACGGCGTCGAGATCGGCGAGCGTCGCCGTGCGAATCATCCTAGTATCCATCGTTATGCCTCCGTTTCGTCCAGCAGCAGCGCGGTCAGCTCCGCCACCGTGCGGCAGTAGTGCGGGCAGATGCGCTGCATCGTTTCGATGATGTGCGGCACGGTGTGCGTCCACCCCGCCGCGATGAAGTCCACGCCCGCGCGGTCAGCCATGTCCTTGCCGGGCTTGAGATCGTCGATGACCACGAGCTGCTCCGGCCGCAGGCCGAGCTCCCGCTCGATCTGGTAGATGGGCCACGGCGCGGGCTTGCGCCGCTCGGGGTCTGAATCCCAGCCGTAGATGCGCTCCGGCGTGGGCAGGTCGTGCGCGCGGTAGTCGCGCAGGATGTTTTCCGGCACGGAGTGGCTCACGACGCAGATATGCCCGCCCGCGGCGTGAAACCGCTGCAGCAGGTCACGCATACCGGGGAACGTGTCGGGCACGTGCGTGCGCACATAGTCCAGCCACGTCTGGTACTGGATGTCCATCTCCGCATCGGAAAAGCCCAGAATATCGCTGCACAGCGCGCCGAAGCCCGGCTCGAACGAGTAGGAAAAAAAGTCGTCGAGCGTCATGTGTACGTCCGGCCGCAGCTTTTGCAGCGTCTGCACGAAGGCCGGGTAATTGATGGTCGCGGTGCTGTTGACGACGGTGTCGTCATGGTCGAGCACCAGGCACTGGTAGCGCATGCGCGCCGCCTCCTTTGTCTCACATTGCACAGCATTTTACCACGAACCCCTGCGAAATGCCACCACCGGGCGCAAAAACGCCCGGACGAAGTTTTCCCCCGTCCGGGCGGATGCCGTTGTGCACATTGCCCGTCAGAAGCTGCCGGCGGCGGTGGACGCCCCCGCGCCCCAGAGCAGCACGCGCAGCACGCCGATGAGCGCGAGGTGCGCGGGATAATAGACGTAAAAGAGCCAGCCCATGCCGCGCCATTTGCCCCGCGTGCCGTCATAGCACCGCAGCAGCGGGATGGCGAGCGCCGTGCCGAGCTGCACGAGCGCATATACCTTATCTATAAAGAAGAAATACACGAGCGCGTACACGGCCGACCACACCATGAGCCAGCCCATCTGCTTTCGGAAGTCCCCGCGTGCCTGCCCCATGAACAAGATCGCCATTGCGGCCACGCAGCTCCAGTCCGACGGGAACGTGACCGCGCAGATCACAAACGTCAGCGCGATCTTGACCCAGTCTTTCAGCCGCGCGTCGTCGTGGATGACGAGCAGCACCAGCCCCCACGCGAGCGACCACACGACGCCCGTCTGATTGAACGGCCCGGTGGACAGCGGCAAAAACGGGATGCCGAAGCAGAAATCATACGCAAAGTGCGAGATGAGCGCGAGCGCGAACAGGCGCGCGGCGTACTTTTTCACATCGTGCGTGTAGTGGTAGCCCTCGACGATGAAAAACCACATGATCGGCGCCGTCACGCGGCCGAGCACATGGCACACGAGCACCCACCAGTCGGTGGCGTAGCCGGGCCAGAGCGTCCACGTGAGGTGGTCGAGCGTCATGGCGAGGATGGCGATGCCCTTGAGCGCGTTGCCGCTCAGGGCCGGTCTGCGGGTCTGGAGCATGGGGGCACCTCCGGAAAAATGGGGTTATGCCTCCCGCACCGGGAAACACACCTCGGTCACAAATTCGTCAGGGTTTTGCGTCTCGTGCGGGCTGACGTGGTAGATGTTGAACATCGGCCCCGCGCTCTCGTAGCCGTTGGCCGCGACCCACGCCGCGACGGCTGCGATCACGTCGCTGATCTGCGCGTAGCTGCCGCGGTACACGCAGCCGGCATACGTGACGGGCGGCAGCGTCCGGAACCGGACGTGCTCCGTGTCGGGGTAGCGGCCGCGGACGGTCTTGCTCGCCTCGATGAGCACGTCGCGCTCCTTATATTCCTCGTCGAGGAACGTCACGCTGCAATAGCACGGGTCGTCGGGCACGAGGTGCATGTGGTCGGTCTCGCGGCACAGCACGTCCCACACCGTGCCCTCGGCGTCGTAGCAGGGGATGGTCATGCGCACGCACGCGGCGTAACGCTCGGGCAGTGTCCTGATGGTCACATTGTAGTTCATGTCTGCTTCCTTTCTCAGCCGCTCACGGGCTGTGTCCAGAAGCCGCAGTTTCTGCGCCGTGTCGGCGGCAAGTGCCTCCAGCCGGGTGCGCTGCGCGGCCAGGCGCGCATCGAGCGCCGCGCGGTCGTCATACAGGCGCAGCAGCTCGCGCGTGTCGCTCAGGCCGAAGCCGAGCGCGCGCAGCGCGGCGATGCGTCCGGCGGTGATGAGCTGCCGCTCGCTGTAGTAGCGGTAGCCGGTCATGGGATCGACTTCCGACGGGGCGAGCAGCCCCACCTCATCATAGTGGCGCAGCATACGAACGCTGACTCTGGACAGTTTTGAAAATTCACCGATTTTCAGCATGGCGGTACCTCCGTGCCGGTCGTATTTTTTTGAGCTCACGCACAGCATAAGCCCTCTCACCGTGTCAGAGTCAAGGGGTCATTTTCTCTTTTTCAGCATAGCAAATCCGCGCCGCCGCGTCAATGCCCGCGGCGCAGAATGAAACCGCCCGCGGCAGCTTTGGCTGCCGCGGGCGGAAATGTCCTGCTGCGCGCGTCAGGTTTCGTCGGTCCCGGCCGTCTCGCCGAGGCCCGCGTCATCCTCCCCGAGGATGCCGAGCTTGCCGATGGCGTGGCGGCAGAGCGCGGCATACGTCTGCTCGCTGATGTCGTGCTCCATCTTGCAGGCGTCCTCCTCGGCGGTCTCAGCGTCCACGCCGAGCTCCATGAGAAACTTGGTCAGCGTGTGGTGCCGGTCGAGCATACGCGAGGCGATGTCCATCCCGCTCGGCGTGAGCGTGATGAGCCCGTCGCGATCCATGGTGATGTAGCCGTTTTCGCGCAGGCGCTTGGTCGTGTAGGTCACGCTCGGCTTCGTGACGCCGAGGTGCTCTGCGATGTCGATCGAGCGAATATATCCGTGCCTCTGCTGCATCATCAGCATTGCCTCCAGATAGTCCTCCGCGGCTCTGAGTATCTGCATAGCGGTTTTCACCAACCTTTTCGTGAAATCCCTTTTAGGTTAGCACACTTTAACCAAAATTGCAAGAGACGCGGCTTTTTTATATTTTTCTCTTGACATACGATGTTAGATGCGTTAAACTTTGGCATGGTTAAGGAAGTTTAACTTCTGTTAAACGAATATAACCGATCTTTTTTCATCTAAGGTTAGCACGCTCTAACCGTTTACCAGTGGAGGGATATCTATGATGCCGCTGAATCTCGCCAACATCGGCGAGGAGACACTGATTCTGAAAGTCGGCGGGAACCCGGAGATCAGAAAGCATTTGGCCGATCTGGGGTTTGTCCCCGGCGGGACGGCTACGGTCGTATCGGCGATCGGCGGGAATCTGATCGTGAAGGTCAAGGAATCCCGCGTTGCCATCAGCGATGAAATGGCACGCAAAATCATGATTTAAGGGAGGAAGCACGATGAAAACGCTGCGAGAAGCCAAGATCGGCGAAACGGTCAAGGTGGTGAAGCTGCATGGTGAAGGCGCCATCAAGCGCCGCATCATGGACATGGGCATCACGAAGGGCACCGAAGTGTATGTGCGCAAGGTCGCACCGCTCGGCGATCCGGTGGAAGTCACGGTCCGCGGCTATGAGCTGAGCCTGCGCAAGGCCGATGCCGAGATGATCGAGATCCAGGCATAATCATCCGTAAGCAAAATTTATTACATAAGGTAGGATCCCCCATCAGCAGAGGAGAATATCGCAAAGGAGCATCCGAATGGAAAAGCAAATCAAGATTGCCTTAGCCGGCAACCCGAACTGCGGCAAAACGACGCTGTTCAATGCGCTGACCGGCTCCAATCAGTTTGTGGGCAACTGGCCGGGCGTCACGGTCGAGAAAAAAGAAGGCCGCCTGAAAAAGCATGACGACGTTGTCATCATGGACCTTCCCGGCATCTACTCGCTCAGCCCGTACACGCTCGAAGAGGTCGTCGCCCGCAACTATCTGATCGACGAGCGTCCGGACGCCATCCTCAACATCGTGGACGGCACGAACCTCGAGCGCAACCTGTACCTGACCACGCAGCTGACCGAACTGGGCATCCCGGTGGTCATGGCCGTGAACATGATGGACATCGTGCGCAAGAGCGGCGACCAGATCAACATCGGCCAGCTGTCGCAGCAGCTCGGCTGCAAGGTCGTGGAGATCTCCGCCCTGAAGGGTGACGGCGTCATGGCCGCGGCAGAAGCCGCCATCGAGGCCGCCAAGTCCACCAAGACCGTGCCGATGCACACGTTCTCCGGTCCGGTCGAGCACGCGATCGCCCACATCGAAGAGGCGGCCGTGCACAAGATGCCGGAAGAGCAGCAGCGCTGGTACGCCATCAAGATCTTTGAGCGCGACGACAAGGTGCTCGCCAAGCTCCACATCCCCGAGGATGTGCACCAGCACATCGAGGCGGACATCAAGGCCGCCGAGGAAGAGCTCGACGACGATGCCGAGTCCATCATCACCAACGAGCGCTACGTCTACATCGCGGAAGTCATCCGCGCCTGCTACCGCAAGAAATCCAAGGCCACGCAGTCTGCGTCCGACAAGATCGACCGCATCGTCACCAACCGCTGGCTGGGCCTGCCGATCTTCGCCGTGGTCATGTTCCTGGTCTACTGGGTCGCCATGGTCGCCGTCGGCGCGCCCGCGACCGACTGGGCCAATGACGGCGTGTTCGGCGACGGCTGGCACCTGCTGGGCATCGGCTCGAGCGCTTATAACGACGCCAACGACGAATACACCGCCGCGACCGAAGCGGTCGACGCGTTCCTGGGTCTCGACACCGAAGCCGAAGACTTCGACGCCGACGCCACCCTCGCGGAAATGAAAGACTTCCAGCCCACCTCCGACACCGCAACCACCATGGTCGAGGATGAGGAGACCCTGGCTGAGAATGAAATGACCGCCTACTACGACAACATCCCCGATGACGCCGACAAGGACAGCACCGTGGGCATGACGTATGTCGATGCGGTCGCCTACCTCGAAGCCAACGGCTTTGACGCGCCCGATCCGGCCGACTACGGCGTCTGGGTCCCAGGCATCCCGGTCCTGATCGGCAACGGTCTGGAGAAGGCGGGCTGCGCCGACTGGCTGCAGGGCCTGATCCTCGACGGCATTGTCGCCGGTGTCGGCGCGGTGCTCGGCTTCGTGCCGCAGATGCTCGTCCTGTTTTTGATGCTGGCCTTCCTCGAGGCCTGCGGCTACATGTCCCGTATCGCCTTCGTGCTCGACCGTATCTTCCGTAAGTTCGGCCTGAGCGGCAAGTCCTTCATCCCGATGCTCATCGGCGTCGGCTGCGGCGTGCCGGGCGTTATGGCTTCCCGTACCATTGAAAACGAGCGTGATCGCCGCATGACGATCATGACCACCACCTTTATCCCCTGCGGCGCGAAAGTGCCCTTCATCGGCATGATCGCCGGCGCTCTGTTCGGCGGCAGCGCCTGGGTCTCCACCTCCGCGTACTTCATCGGCATGGCCGCGATCATCGTCTCCGGCATCATGCTCAAGAAGACGAAGATGTTCGCCGGCGATCCGGCTCCGTTCGTCATGGAGCTGCCGGCCTACCACTGGCCGACGCTGGGCAACGTCCTCCGCTCCATGTGGGAGCGCGGCTGGTCCTTCATCAAGAAGGCCGGCACGATCATCCTGCTGTCCACGATCTTTGTCTGGTTCACCACGTACTTCGGCACGGTCGACGGCACGTTCCGCATGCTGTCCGAGGACGAGATCGACCACTCCATCCTCGCTGCCATCGGCGGCGTGCTCGCCTGGATCTTCAAGCCCCTCGGCTGGGGCAACTGGCAGGCGGCAGTCGCCTCCATAACCGGCCTCGTTGCCAAGGAGAACATTGTCGGCACGCTCGGCATCCTCTACGGCGGCGGCGACGGCACCGTGTACCAGAATATCGCGGCTGCCTTCAACGGCATCAGCGGTTACAGCTTCCTGGTGTTCAACCTCCTGTGCGCTCCGTGCTTCGCGGCTATCGGCGCCATCAAGCGCGAGATGAACAGCCAGAAGTGGACGTGGTTCGCCATCGGCTATCAGTGCGGCTTCGCTTACCTGTGCGGCCTGATGATCTACCAGTTCGGCTGCGCCTTCACGGGCAACCTGAACGTGATCGGCCTCATCTGCGCGATCCTGGCACTGGCCGGCATCATCTACATGCTGGTGCGTCCCTACAAGGAAGCCACCACGCTCAAGGCCTGAGCCTTTCCAAAATTCGCAAACGCAAAGGAGTGATTTTCCATGTTCAGCTGGATTGGCGCGAACCTCTCTACGATTTTGATTTCGATTGTACTTATCGCCATTGTCACCTTCATTTCCCTTTCCCTGATCCGCCAGAAGCGGCAAGGGAAATCCTCCTGCGGTGGCAACTGTGCCCATTGCGGTGCGCAGTGCCATAGCTGCCACCCCAAAGGGCAGTGAATCCGATTTGGGCAGACAGAGTCCCCCCACTCTGTCTGTCCATTTTTTATGCGGCGCGCAATATCTTAACAAACAATTCAGACGATTCTTCACAGAATCGTCATCCTTTTTTCGGGAACCAATTTACAATGGTAGCGTCTCATCCTGTAAAGCACCGCAGCCCATGGAGCGCGGGGAAAGGAAACCAACACCATGAAATTTCTCAAACGGGCCCTGCCCATTGTACTTGCCGTGTGCCTGCTCGCAAGCCTTGGCGCCGTGTCGGCCATTGACGCCGGCGAGACGCGCACCGTCATCGGCGCAGACCTCACGGACGACCAGATCAAGACCGTCTACAAGACCTTCGGCATCGAGCGCGGCAGCGTCAAGGAGCTGACCGTCACGAACAAGGACGAGCGGCAGTATCTCAGCGGCGTCATCAGCGACGAGCAGATCGGCACGAAGTCCATCTCCTGCATCTCCATCGAGGTGCTCGATGCCGGCAAGGGCATGACCGTCAACACGTCGCACATTACCTACTGCACGAGCCAGATGTACATCAGCGCGCTGGCGACTGCCGGCATCATGGACGCGAAGATCAGCGTGGCCGCGCCGTTCGACGTCTCGGGCACTGCGGCGCTGACCGGCATCTACAAGGCGTATGAGGACATTACGGGCACGAAGCTCGACGAGACTGCCAAGGCTGTCTCCTCGCAGGAGCTGGCCACGACGGCGGAGCTCGCGCAGGCCATCGGCGACTATGACTCGGTCGAGATCGTCAATGAGCTCAAGCTCATCCTCAACGAGACCAAGGACATGACCGATGCCGAACTGCGCGCCAAGATCAAAGAGATCGCCGCCGAGTACAACGTCACGCTCACGGACGACCAGATGACCCAGCTCGTAAACCTCTGCCGCTCGCTCGAAAAGCTGGACACGAACGCCCTGCTCTCGAAGGTGCACGCCGTGCAGGATACGCTCAAACAGCTCGCCGGCGCGAAGGACAAGATCGCGTCCTTCACCGGCAAGGTCAAGGACGTCATCACCGCCATCGGCGATTTCTTCGACCGCGTGATCGCCCTCTTCCGCAAGTAAACCCGGATAGAAAGAACCCGCCCGCAGGCAGTGCCTGCGGGCGGGCTTTTATGCGCATTTTTCGTCTTAGCCGCGCAGCGCCCGGTCCGTGCGCACGAGCACCGGCACGGTCACGATAAACGTCACCGCATCGGCCGCCGCCATGAAATACAGCACGCCGTCGAGCCCGAACCACACCGGCAGCAGCAGCACGAGCCCCACGCCCAGCACGATCTCGCGCAAGAGCGACAGCGCCGTGCTCGTCCACGCCTTGCCGAGCGCCTGCAGGTAGATCATCGCGCCCTTGTTCACGCACGAGAGCGCGGCCGCGCCGAGAAACCACCGGATGCACCGCACGGCGAAGTCCGTGTAGTACGCGCTCTCATTTTTCGCGCCGAAGAGATCGGCAAACACGCCCGGGCAGCTCTCAAACAGCGCCGTCGCCACGAGCCCCACGACCGCCTCGGCCAGCAGCAGCCGGTGCAGCAGCGCCCGCGCCCGGTCGCGCCGCCCGGCGCCGATGTTGTACCCCACGACGGGGATGCACCCGGCCGAGAGCCCGATGGCAATGGAGATGACGATCTGGAAAAACTTCATGACGATGCCCACGACCGCCGTCGGGATCTGCGCATACTGCGCCTGGCCGAACACGGGGTCGAGCGCGCCGTATTTGCGGCACATATTGAGCACCGCCGCCATGGAAAACACGATGCTGATCTGCGACAAGAAGCTCGTCATGCCCAGCGGCAGAAACGCGCGCAGCAGCTCACCCCGCAGCCGGAAGCTGCCGCGCTGCAGCCGCACGGCCTTCATGTGCAGCAGATACGCCGCCGCCAGCACAGCCGAGAGGATCTGGCCGATGACCGTTGCAACGGCCGCGCCCATCATGCCCCACCCGCACGGGAAGATGAAGATGGGGTCGAGGATGATGTTGCACACCGCGCCCGCCAGCAGCGACAGCATGGCGTAGCGCGGGCTGCCGTCGGAGCGGATGATGGGGTTCATCGCCTGCCCGAACATGTAAAACGGGATGCCGAGCGCGATCCAGAAGCAGTATTCGCGCGAGAGGGCGAACGTCTCGGCGTTGACCGTCGCGCCGAACGCCGTCAGGATCGGATCCATGAAGATGAGGTACACCGCCATGAGCACGACGCTGACGATGAGCGTGAGCACGATGGCGTTGCCGACGCTGCGGTGCGCCTGCTCCTGCTCCCCCGCGCCGAGGCGGATGCTGACATAGGCGCAGCAGCCGTCGCCGATCATGGTGGCGATGGCGAGCGCGATGACCGTCAGCGGGAACACGACGCTGTTGGCCGCGTTGCCGTAAGAGCCGAGGTAGCTCGCGTTGGCGATGAAGAGCTGGTCGACGATGTTGTACAGTGCGCCGACGAGCAGCGACAGGATGCACGGCAGCGAGAATTTGCGCATTAGCGCGCCGACCGGCTGCTCGGCGAGAAAGAAATTGGACTGGGATTCGTTCATGCTTGCCTCCGATTTTCCGCCCAAAGGCAAAAAAACGGCACACGCCGCGCGTGTGCCTGCAAACCTCGGAAGCCGACACACACCACGCTCGCATACCGTTTCGTATCCGAATGCTGTGCATCCGTGTATCGTGCCTTCAAGCCAGATTTGAAATTTTACGGGAGATATTATACCAGCCCGCGCCCGAAAAAGCAAGCCCCCGCGGTCTCGCACGGGGGCAGTGCGTGTCATTTCTCCAGCGCGGCGAGCTTCTCGCGGCGGATGCGGTCGGCGTCCCGGCGGACGAAGTACGCGGGGATGAGGATGAACACCGCGCTCACGGCCGCGGCCAGGAACAGCTCATACGGATAGAGGTAGCTGCCGGCGTAGCTCGGGTACTTGGCGAGAATGGCCGCCGTCGGCTCGAGCGCGACGGCTTTGATGATGAGCGGGTCGATGATGCTCGCGAGCACCATGGGCAGCATGATGTAGATGACCATCTTCACGCTCTGCGACGCGCCGGCGCGCCCGGCGGGCGTATAGTCGCGCGACGAGGCGGTGAACAGCCCCGCCATGGCGAGGTTGCCGGCCATGATGCACGTGCCGCCGACGCACAGCAGCGGCATGGCGTGGCCGACGAACTTGATGCTGTAGGCGATCAGGCCGCCGAGCACCTGCAAAATCGCCACGGGGTAATAAAACTTCTCCTTGCCGAAGCGGTCCATGGCCTTGCCCGCGAGCACGGACAGCACGGCCGAGGCAAGCACGACGATGCCGATGGGCAGGATGTAGTTGTCGATGCCGAGCGTGACCTCGACGAGCGAGATCATGTACGGCTGCCACAGCTGCATGGCAAGGCCGGAGAACATCATGCCGAGAAAGCAGATATAGATCATCTTATTGGCGCGGATGTTCGCCGGGCGGAAGGCGTAGAGCACGTCGCGCAGGTACGTGTCGCCCTGCACGGGGCGCAGGGCCGGACTGTCGCGGAAGATACACAGGCCGAGCACGCCGGCCGCGCTCGTCAGGCCGCCGAGCACGAGGAAAAAGCCCGTCCAGTTGCCGTGCACGGTCATGCCGTCAAAGCCCGCAAAGATGACGATGAGCGCGAGGATGGGCATGATGCTCAGCACGATGTCCACGACGCCGCGGTTCGTGACGTCGGTCACGTCCGTGACCCAGGCGGAAAAGGCCGAGTCGTTGGCCGTGCTGCCGATGGCGGACATGACGCAGTCCATGACGACGAAGAGCGTCACCGCGAGACCGACGTCGCCGCCGACCTGCCCGTTGCCGAAGAGCGCGAACGCCGCCGTCGTGATGCCCCAGAGGATATACCCCCAGCAGACGAAGGCGCGGCGCTTGCCCACGCGGTCCGACCACGCGGCGCTGAAGATCGTCGCCAGCGCGGCGGCGATGGCGCTGGCCGCAACGGTCGCGGACGTGGCCCAGCCGGCGGCCGTGATATTTTTCTGAATGTAGGTGGAAAAGTAGACGTTCTCGACCATCCAGGCGATCTGCCCGATGAAGCCGAACACCAGCAGACTCGTCCAGACGCGCGCGCCGAGCGGCGTCGCCTTTTTGACGACCAGAGTATCTTTCATAGCGTGCCTCCCTCTGTCCGGTGCGGACATGAAAAGGATACCATGCGCGCCGGAAAACGGCAACCCGTTTCCGGTGCTGCTGCGCCTGCACAGGGCAGAAAAAATTTTTTCAAAAATTTTTTCTTTCTTTGCATTAAAAACGAAAGCTGGCGCATTATTACGGCAGAACGGAAACAAATTAGATTTTCGTCAGACAGAGCACGCTTTCCTCTTAAGGTTGTTTACCGGTTATTTACAACTTTACCCCACACACACAAAACTTTTGCTTGCTCTGCAGCGCCCGCGCGGTATCGCGCGGGCGCGTTCTCTTTTAAACGCCGTGTTCTCTTTCGAAAGAAATAACACCGCCCGGGACTGCTTTCGCCCCGGGCGTTTTTCCGTTTTCCCCTTTTGGCGGCGATCTGCCGTGCGTTTGGAAAGCCTTTCCCTTTTGAGGGGAAGGCTTTATGGGGCAGCACTAGTCGAGCGGCGCAGAAACAGAATTACCATGGTGTGTAATGTCAGGAAACACGGCATCCGCCTCGCTGCGCTCAGCACCTTCTCGGCAAGGAGAAGGCAATGCCAGCGCCGCAGGCGTTGTCACCCCTGCTGCGCCAGCCGCGGGATGTCCCCCACGCCGTCGAGCACGACGCTCGGCCGGTAGGCAAACTCGTCCAATGTTGCGCGCGTGGACACGCCGCTGAGCACGAGCACGGTGGCCATGCCGCTCTCCATGCCGGAGATGACGTCGGTATCCATGCGGTCGCCGATCATGACGGCCTCGCCCGAGTGGCAGCCGAGCATGCGCAGGCCGGTGCGCATCATGAGCGGGTTCGGCTTGCCGCAGAAATATGCCTGCTTGCCGGTGGCGATCTCAACAGGCGCGGTGAGCGCGCGGCACGCGGGGGCGATGCCCTCGTCCGTCGGGCCGCAGGTGTCGGAGTTCGCGCCGATGAGCTTCGCGCCCGCGAGCACGAGATTCGTCGCCTTCGTGAGCGTATCGAGCGAATACGCCCGCGCCTCTCCGATGACGACATAGTCGGGGTTGACGTCGTTCATGGTGATGCCGCGGTCATACAGCGCATTGAGCAGCCCCGCCTCGCCGAGGGCGTACACCGAGCAGCCGGGCGCCTGGTCGGCCAGAAAGGCCGCCGTGGCCAGCGCGCTGGTGTAAAAATGCTCCTCCGGCACGTCGAGCCCCATACGCCAGAGCTTCTGGTGCAGCTCGCGCGGGGTCATGCCGCTGTTATTGGTCAAAAACAGGTATTCCTTGTGCGTGTCCTGCAGCCAGTGGATGAACTCCGCCGCGCCGGGCAGGATGTGGTTGCCGTGGTAGATGACGCCGTCCATGTCGCACAGGAAGCCTTTTTTCGCGTTGAAATCGATCATTTCCATGTCCAGTCTCCTTATTCTTGCTTCTGCTCTAAGCTTACCACGCATCCTGCCGCCGGGCAAGCGGCGGGCGCGTCAAATTTGCGTAAAGTCACAGGTCCAGCCGCAGGAAGATCGTCGTGTCCAGCGGGCTGTCGTTGTACGGCGGGATGTCGTAAAACCCGAGCGCGCGGTACATTTTGATCGCGCTCGTGAGAAACGGCAGCGTGTCGAGCAGCATGGCCGTGTAGCCGATGGCGCGGGCATCATCGAGGATGCGCTGCATCATCGCCCCGGCGATGCCCCGGCCGCGAAACGCGGGGCGCACATACAGCCGCTTGAGCTCGCACGTCGTGCCGGCGAGCCGGCGCAGCGCGATGCACCCGGCCGGCTGCCCATCGCACCACGCGACGTAGAGCCGCCCGTCCGGCAGGCCGTACTTTTGCGTCGGGTCGGCGACCTCGGCGTCGTAGTGCTGCAGGTCGAGATAGGCCTGAAAATACGGGTCATGCGCGACGAGCATGTGCGTATATTCCGCAAACAGCTCCCGCACCGCCTCCGGTGTGGCATAGCCCAGTTTCAGCTCCATACGTGTCCCTCCCGCGTGTCTCGATGGCATTATTTTACCGCATCTGCGCCCCGCGTCAAGCCCCCGTGAAAAAGGACGCGCCGGGCATTGACGCGCGCGGGCAAAGCGGCTAAACTAGACCTCAGTTTCTGTTCTCGGAGGCGTCTATGAAAACGACAACCACTCCTTCCGGCACCGGCCGCGCGCGGCTGGGCCTGATCGTGTCCATGACGGTGTTCGGCACGATCGGCCTATTCGTGCGCCGGATCGAGATCACCTCGGCCGAGCTCGCGCTCTGCCGCGCGGGGCTCGCGGCCGTGTTTCTGCTGCTGTATTTTCTCGTCACGCGCAGGCGGCTGTGCCTGAGCGAGATCAAAAAGTCGCTCTGGCTGCTGCTGGCTTCGGGTGCGGCCATGGGCATCAACTGGATGCTGCTGTTCGAGGCGTATCAATACACGACCATTTCGCTGGCCACGCTCAGCTACTATCTCGCGCCCGTGATCGTCACGGCGCTGTGCCCGCTGCTGTTTCATGAGCGGATGACGCGCACGCAGCTGCTCTGCTTTCTCATGTCCACGCTCGGCGTCGCGCTCATCATCGGCTCGGGCGGCGTGCAGGGCGGCGGGTCGGATGTGCGCGGCATTGGCTTCGGCGTGAGCGCCGCGGTGTTTTACGCCACTGTCATCCTGCTCAACAAGTATATCACCGGTGTTCCGGCGCTCGAGCGCACGTTCGTGCAGTTTCTCGCGGCCATTCTGGTGCTCACGCCGTATGTCGCGCTCACATCGGGCTTTCACCCGGGCGTGATGTCCGCGGCCGGGTGGGTGAATCTGCTCATCGTCGGCCTCGTGCACACGGGTCTGACGTACTGCATGTATTTCTCCGCCATCCGGACGCTGCCGGGGCAGGAGTCGTCGCTGCTGAGCTATCTGGATCCCATCGTGTCGGTGCTCATATCGGTGCTGCTGCTCGGCGAGCCGCTCGCCCCGGGCGCAAACCCGATGAGCGGACGCGACGTTTCCGGTGCGCTCGCGTCCCTGAACTCGGTCGCAAAGCTCAGCTACACCTACTGCCGCGACGGTATTTCCAACACGTTCTCCATCACGCCGGGCGCACTCGGCAAGACCGAGGAGGAGCAGGTGAACAATCTGGTTGCCATCATGGGCGGCTACTTCGCGCAGAACGCGCATCACCTGAACGTAAATGTGCTCAACCGCGAGACCCTGATGGCGGCGTATGAGCATCCGGAGCAGTACCCGAACCTGACCATCCGCGTTTCCGGCTATGCCGTGAACTTCGTGAAGTTGAGCCGCGAGCATCAGTTGGAAGTCATCAGCCGTTCATTCCACGAAAGAATGTAATATGATAAATGTACACTCCTACGAAAGTATGGGAACATTCGACGGGCCGGGACTCCGGCTCGTCGTTTTCCTCCAAGGCTGCAATTTCCGCTGTCTCTACTGCGCCAACCCCGACACGATCGAGGCCGGAGCGGGCACATTGACCGACCCTGCGGAGATCCTGCGCATGGCATTAGGCAGATCGGAAGA
>OKVB01000518.1_pt1 | contig 19640 bp, 19 predicted proteins | sample 1606651 | NCBI WGS metagenome assembly OKVB01 (sample SAMEA3882518, study PRJEB24775) | human gut metagenome | biome: human-associated habitat; feature: intestine environment; material: feces | place: Netherlands | collected 2009/2010 | reverse complement strand
TAATGCATAGGAAGAAATTTCCTATGCATTAAAAAAGCACAGTCCCTCACAGGGCTGTGCCTTTCTAGTTCTCTCGCTATTTCTTATCTTCTTCCCAGTTGTAGTAGAACTGGATCAGTCCGATGCGGCTCCTGGTGCCGGTCTTCTCATTCAACGCAGAAACATGCCTATAGAGCATCGCCCGGGAGACAAAGAGGCTGTCGGCGATCTCCTGCATTCCATCATCGGACAACAGCAAAAGCTGCAGCACTTCCTGCTCCCGTTCCGTCAGATCAAAAGATTCTGCAAATCTCTCCAGCCGGCTCTGACTGCCAGACATTTCGCGACTTTCCATTTCTTCGGGAGCCTTTACAATCTGCGTACAACTATAATACCACAACAGTGCCACACTGATCAGTACAAACAATACCAGTGCCAGTACTGCCGTCAGGATATGATCTTCTCCGGTCAGCAGGCTTATGGAAGCTACTCCTGTGATCACAGCGCCCAGATTGTTCGCCGCTCTTCCCATACCTGCCCATAGCCTGCCATCCTGCATGCGATAGGACAGCTGGAGAAATCCGTTCGTGAAAAACACCACGAAAAATCCCGCAGACATATAGAAGATCAGCAGTCCCGGCAGAAACGGTCCGCCGCTTTCAATGATCAGCACACAGATGGTCGACAGGATCGTCACCGCATACATGATCAGTCCACGATATCTTCCGTTATTCAGATCAAACAGTACTCCTGCCAGCAATCCGCTGAGTGCTAAGAACAGTCTCGGCCACTGACCGATATCCATGGTACCTGCAGCATGTGCCAGGGTCACAGCGTTGTCAAGCGTTGCGAAGATACATGTCATCAGAACAACCGTCACCAGTAATGCCACACCTGCCAGCCGGGGATTCTTCCATGATATCTGCTCCGCAGTAACACCTTCCTGCGCGTTTTTCACCGACACCGTTTCTCCGTCCTCTGCCTTCTGTCTCCTGTGGTATCCTGGCAGTGCATTCTGCGCCATTCCGACAGTCAGTACCCACAGCATCACAAAACTTCCCGCCAGGAAGCTACCTTCCACTGTCTCTCCCCACAACAGATTGTGGTTCAGAAACTGAAGGAGCAGCCCCACAGCATACGCCACACTCACGGTCTTCGCCGGATGCCTGCTTCCCCTAAGCAGCTGTGCCGCCAGGTAATGCGTCCTGCTACCCAGATATCCCAGTATCAGGAACAGAAAACACCCGCTGCCCAATAGTACCCCGTACCCGGTCCCGACAAACAGCAGTACATATCCTGCGATCACCGGCACCGGCAAGAAGAATCCCGCTGCCTTGAACGCAGTGGGATTCCCGGATTTGCTTTTCCATTTTTCTATCAGAGAATATGCCAGGAAACCAAACACGCTGACGCCCAGGATATAGCTCTGTGCCAGTACCACGCCTGAGGGATCCGTATATAACGCCATCCGGTTATCAAACAGATACTCTGTTCCTAAAAATACAAAATAGAAAACAGCTAATGAAAGCATGGTCTCTCCTTAAACAGACTGGAAACCGCCTTCCAGATCCTCAATGATATCATCAATATTCTCCGTACCGATAGACAGACGAATCGTATTGCTGTAGATTCCCTGCTCATTCAGCTCTTCCTCAGACAGCTGTGCATGGGTGGTGGAAGCCGGATGGATGACCAGAGACTTCACGTCTGCCACGTTTGCCAGCAGCGAGAACAGTTCCAGATTATCACAGAACTTTTTCGCTGTCTCCTTGCCGCCTTTGATCTCGAAGGTGAAGATGGAACCGCCTCCGTTCGGGAAATATTTCTTATACAATGCCTGCTGCTCCGGATCGGTGGATACGGAAGGATGATGCACACGTTCTACCTGAGGATGATTGTTCAGATACTGTACTACCTTCAGTGCATTCTCCACATGACGCTCTACGCGCAGAGACAGTGTCTCCAGTCCCTGTAAGAAAATAAAAGCATGGAAAGGGGAAATGCAGCCGCCCATATCACGAAGGAGCATGGCACGGATAGCGGTCACAAAAGCCGCGCCCGGTGCTGCCTTAGTGAAAGTCACACCATGATAGCTGGGATTCGGAGTGCACAGATGAGGGAACTTGCCGCTGCCCTCCCAGTCAAATTTACCATTCTCTACGATCACACCACCTAAGCTGGTGCCGTGTCCGCCGATGAATTTCGTAGCGGAATGTACTACGATATCTGCACCGTACTCGATTGGTCTTACAAGGTATGGTGTTGCAAATGTATTATCTACGATCAGTGGAATGTTGTGTTCATGAGCGATCGCTGCTGCTTTCTCAATGTCTACAACGTCTGAGTTTGGATTTCCTAATGTTTCGATAAATAATAATTTTGTGTTTTCTTTGATTGCTCCTCTTACTTCATCTTCATTGAAAATGTCTACGAATGTTGTTTCGATTCCGTAATCTGGTAATGTATGCTCTAAGAAGTTGTATGTTCCACCATAAATATTTTTCGCTGCAACGACATGATCTCCTGCTTTTGTGATATTTTCGATCGCATATGTAATAGCTGCTGCTCCAGATGCTACTGCTAATGCTGCAACTCCACCTTCAAGTGCTGCGATTCTCTGTTCAAACACATCTTCTGTTGGGTTTGTTAATCTTCCATAGATGTTACCTGCATCTGCAAGTCCAAAACGAGCTGCTGCGTGATCGCAGTTTCTAAATACATAAGATGATGTCTGATAAATAGGTACTGCTCTTGAATCTGTTACTGGATCTGGCTGTTCCTGTCCTACGTGTAACTGTAATGTTTCAAACTTATAATTTCTTTCTTTACTCATAATTTCTATCTCCTTTGTTGACTTTTATTTTTAATTTTGTTTGTTGTCTTTCTTGATTACAAACTTATCTTACTATCTTATTTCCTACTTGTCCAATATGAAAAGTCAACATCTGGTTATAGTTTTAACCTATAGCAAGCCAAACTAATATATTTAACACTCTTCCTATACCAGTAAATCAGAAAGATATAGCTAACGTTCTAAAATAAGTCAAATAAGGACCTACAAAAGATTTTCTTGAAGGACTTAATAAGGATCAAATTAATTTCCGGTGTACCCTTATTTTTATAATTTCTTTTATATTGCTTATTATAAAAGATCTTTATATCCAGAATCATCGCCCATAGCTTTATACTTTTTGATTTCTTCCAAGTACTTCTCGCCCAATGGGCTGATCGCGACTCCTTTTCGCTTGATATAGCCAATCGTCATTACTTCATCAGATTTCAGTTTCACTGCACAGTAATCGTCACCATTTAAACTTTCACATATAATTCCTGAACATAAGGTATATCCATTTAATCCAACCATAAGATTCAGCATTGTTGCTCGGTCATTTTCTTTGATCAAACGTTTATATTCATAAGTACTTAATACTTCTTCTGCAAAGTAAAAGGAATTATATTCTCCTTGTTCAAAGGACAAGCATGGATACTCTTCCAGCTCTTCGATTGAAATTTCCTCTTTGTCTGCCAATGGATGCCCTTTCCACATATAAACGTAAATTCCGCATTCCAATAATGGATGGAATTCCAACCCCGATTCCTGCAGCATCTTGCTTAATACTTTCTTATTAAATTCATTCATATAAAGAATCCCAATTTCGCTGTGAAAATCTTTGACATCTTGAATCACTTCATATGTCTTTGTTTCTCTGACTGCAAATTCATATTCATCCATCCCGAACTGTTTGACCATTTCTACAAAAGCATTGACCGCAAATGTATAATGCTGCATGGAAACCCCAAATTTCTTCTTAATATTCTTCTTTTCAATATAACGTGATTCCATCAACTGATATTGCTCTACAACCTGTCTTGCATAACTTAGAAATTCCATTCCCTCCTGTGTAACGGATACTCCACGGTTACTTCTCTTAAACAGTTCTGTCCCGATTTCTTTTTCTAATTCTTTTACTGCTAGAGACAGACTTGGCTGTGAAATAAATAGGCTTTTTGCTGCTTCATTCATAGATCCTGTATCTGCGATCGCAATAATATATCTTAACTGTGTTAATGTCATGATTCTTCCCTTCCTTATCTTTTGAAACAATTTCTTTCTCTATATATGGTATGTTTCTTTTCTGTCTGTGGTCTATTATACTTGATTTTCCTCTGCTTGTCTTATGATTTTTGAAAGAAATCTTCTTGACAGGATGCTTTCCTTTGTCTTATAATAATGAACGTCACAATAGTTAGAATTCTAACTATTAGCTTTCTAATCATAAAGGAGCATCATAATATATGTATGAATCATCTTACCACTACCTTCTGATGTCCAATCATTTAGGATTCCAGAAGAAAGTCATGGCCATCTTAAAGCCGCTTGGTTTATCAACTGGCCAGCCTAAGGTCTTAGACCATCTTCGATATCATAATGGTGCCAGTCAAAAAGACATTGCCCATGCTTGTCATATCGAACCAGCTTCCTTAACTTCCATTTTGAATCGAATGGAAAAACAAAACATGATCGAACGTAAAATCTTAAATGGAAACCGCCGGTCATATCATATTTTCCTTACCGATTATGGGATGGAACAGTCTGAATCGATTGAAAAAGCTTTCTTGACTCTTGAACATGAAGTTTTTTCTGGAATTTCTAATACTGAAAAGGAACAGTTTTTAAAGACCTTTGAAAAACTATATCAAAATATTACAAAAGAGGAGTAAATTACATCATGGAAAAACTAAAACGTTATATCATCTTTTTTATTGGACTTTACATTAACTCCCTTGGAGTTGCCCTGATCACAAAAGCAAGTCTTGGTACATCACCAATTTCATCAATTCCTTATGTACTAAGTCTTAATTTCCCATTTACACTTGGAAATTTCACAATTTTCTTCAGTCTGTTTTTAATCTTTTTACAGTTGCTGATCTTAAGAAAAAATTTTAAACTAGAACATTTTTTACAGATTCCGATTTCTGTATTATTTGGGTATTTTATTGACTGGTCTATGATCCTTCTTGGATTTGTAAATCCGTCCTTTTATTTGATGAAGATCATTTATCTGCTGATCGGATGTATGATCCTTGGATTTGGTGTGTATACAGAAGTCCTTGCTAACGTTGCGATGCTTCCTGGGGAATCTTTTGTTCGTGCCATTGTAATGACATGGCATACAGAATTCGGTGTCACTAAGATCTGTTTTGACGTATCTATGACAGTGATTGCTGGTGTTCTTTCCTTTGTATTTGCAGGTAAATTAGACGGTGTTCGTGAAGGTACTATCATTGCCGCTTTGCTTGTTGGATTTATCGCACGTTTGCTTGGACGTTTCTTATCTTTTGTGGAACCTATGCTTTTCACAGAATCACAGACTGCCGAAAATTCCGAAGTTTCTGCAGATTCAGCAAATACTCCTACTGTCATTGCAATCGCACGTGAATATGGAAGCGGTGGACATGATCTTGGAGAAGCTCTTGCGAAACGTCTTGGATTTGATTTCTATGACAATGAGATCATTCAGATGGCTGCCGGATCTACTGGTTATGATCCTGAATTTATTAAGAATAATGATGAACAGATGCGAAGCTCTCTTCTCCATGACCTTGTCAATCAAGTATACTCTCATGCACCACAAAACCCAGCTCCTAAAGATAATATCTTTGCGGCAGAATCTAAGGTAATTCTTGATCTTGCTTCCAAAGGAAATTGTGTTGTGATCGGTCGTTGTGCAGATTATATCTTAAGAAACCGTCCTCATTGCATGCGAATATTTTTACATGCCCCCGCTGAATACCGTGTGAAACGAATTATGAGAACCGAAAATTTATCACATGATGCAGCACTGACCAAAGCAATTCAGATGAACCGAAAACGTTCTGATAACTATCATTATTATACACATCAGCCTTGGGGATTATCCAGAAATTATCATCTAACACTGGATACCTCTCTTGGAGATGATTTTGTTCTTGATAGTATTTGTAAAGGATTGAAACATATTCAGTAATTTTATGATGATTGTAAAAAGGATAGATGCCTTGATTCTATGACATCTATCCTTTTTCATTTAATACTTTCTTTTGGAAACTGAAATATAAAACTTGTTCCTTCTCCTTTTTCACTTTCCACTCGTATTTTTCCACCATGTACTGCTACGATAAAACGAACCATTGAAAGACCAAGTCCTGTTCCTCCATTTTCTCTGGAGCGGCTTTTATCTACCCTGTAAAATCGATCCCAGATCTTAGGTAGATGTTTTTGATCAATTCCAATCCCATCATCTTTTACTTCTCCTATGATCAATTCTCCCTGATTTTTCCACAAAATCTCAATATGGCCATGTTCTTTTCCATAGCTGATCGCATTCTGAATAAGATTCATCATCATTCGTAATAATAACGTATGATTTCCCATCATCTTTATATCCAAATCATTGGAAACAGATATCTGTATCTTCTTTTTATTTGCCTGCTCTTGCAATTCTTCTACAACAACTTCTGTCAATAGTCCAAGATCCACCTCTTCCATATCATAAGATTCTTTCATCTCACCCCTTGCGATCATTAGCATCTCACTGATCAATTTCGACATGCGCCTTGCCTGCCTTAAAATGATCATGATCTCTTCTTTTTCTTCTTTTTCTAATGTTGGATCTTCTATTAAATATTCACATTGAGAAATGATCACAGTCACTGGAGTTCGAAGTTCATGGGATACATCTGCTGTAAACTGTTGCTCTTTTTCAAAGGATTGTTCCAGTCTTTCGAACATTTGATTAAATTTCTGTGATAGTTCATACAATTCATCTCTTGCTTTTGGCAATGGAAGTCTTTTTGTAAGATCCTTTCCATAACTGATGGTTTCTACCTGATCACAGATTCGATCAACTTGTTTTAATGCACGTTTCAACATAAAATATCCTGTCATTCCGATCAATAAAATAAACAATGGATATAAAACGAGCATCATTTTCTGAGATGTTGTCATAAATACTTCGATTGCATGAATGGATGTGATTCCCCTGATCCATATTACCTTATTTTGTCCATAGGTATATACACTATCATATACCATCCATTTACTGCTGCCTGATTTAATAACCCTTGGTGTATGGGATTTTAACATTGTCTGTTTCGGAAATTTCTCTGGCATTGTACCATACAGTAATTTTCCATTGTCGTCATATACACAAAACATGACTCCATCTTCATAAAACTTGGTATCTTCTGATAAATAATAGGTTCCATCCTGAAACTGGAAATTCGAAGAAAATCCTGTCACTGCTGTACTGACTTCTTCTTCCGTCGCTGAAATCCCGACTTTATCGACAAAGTAAAACATAAAGCCAAGAACCATTCCCAAAATAAGCGCAATGATCCCTGTATACCACAACGTGATCTTTTTCTTGATCGTCATCTGCTTCATCATTCTTTCCTCATCACATAACCTGTCCCACGCACTGTATGAATCAATTTTTTGTCATATCCAGCATCAATTTTCTTTCTCAGATAGCGGATATATACATCAATCACATTCGATCCTCCTTCAAAGTCATAATTCCAGGCATTTTGTTCAATCTGCTGCCTTGTCATCACGATATTCTGATTGCGCATCAGACATTCTAACACCATAAATTCTTTTGATGACAAACTAATCTCTTTTCCAGCTCTTGTTACAACTTTCGTATCTCGATCCAGAATAAGATCTGCAACCTTTAACTGATTCGTTATAAATTGTGGTTTTCTTCGCATCATCACACGAATTCTTGCAAGTAGCTCTTCAAACGCAAATGGTTTGATCAAATAATCATCGGCTCCAAGATCAAGCCCCTTTACTCGGTCATCAATGCCATCTCTGGCTGTCAGTAAAAGAATCGGGGTATCATTTCCAGTCTGTCTAACTTCCTTTAAAACTGTAAAACCATCCTTCCCAGGAAGCATAATATCGAGAAGAATTCCATCATATGATGTCATTTCCATGTAATCTAAAGCTTCTTCTCCATCTCCACAGACATCCACACTGTAATGTTCTCTTACTAGACGTTTCTTTATAATATTTCTTAAATCTTTTTCATCTTCAACAACTAATATTCTCATAATGTCTTTATTATAATACAATCTGTTTTCTGAATCTAGTTTTCATTTTTAATGTTCTTTTAATCTTTGTTGGTTATGATATTTATAACAAAAAGAAATCAATTCAACCAAACGAAAGGAGTTTATCATGAAAAAAATATTATTTTTATTATTCGCATGTTCTATCATTTTTACTTTTGCAGGATGCAGTTCTTCAAAGAAAGATTCTGCCGAAGCTACCACAACGCAGGAAATTGCAACAACTGCTTCCAATACGAAGAATACCACCGATTCTTCTACCTCTGATTCATCTGCGAAAAATGATTCTTATGATTTTTCAGCTTATAAAAAAAGAATCAAAAAACTCACTAAAAAAGTAAACAATGCAAAATCTTCTTCCAATGCATCCGTCAACGAAAAAAGATTTTACACTTTAAAAAAGGAACTCGATGTAGTAGATGATGAACTAGATCATCTGGATGATGAATTTGAGCATACTTATGAAAATGGTAAACTGAGTTTCAAAACTTACAAATCCAGAGAAAAGACAATAGAAAAACTTGAAGATCAACTTGATCTTTTGGAAGATGCCTTGGAAAATAAATTTGGGATTGATGATTGATTTATAAATAACACAGGGGATTGTCCCATCTTGTCTTTGTTATTTGTTTCATCCTATTATTCATTTTAGCACCATATTGCCTTTTACATATTTTTAAGTCTTCCGTCGTCAAGCTTTAAAAACTGCAACAAAATCTCCATCTTCAGTCGATCCACATGATCTTCCCAATCAATCTTCACCAGATCATTCACTTTATCAATTCTCTTTCGGATCGTATTGATATGCACATACATTTTCTCTGCGGTCACACTGTAGTTCATATTGTTTTCGAGATAGATCTTTAATGTCTTTAATAATTCAATATTCTTCTCTTCTTCCATCAACTCCCTATACTTCCTCAGCATCTCTTTTAACTCATTCTCAGGAATTTCAATCCATGTTAAAGGTCCTAACATTTCATATTCCCAGATATCTTTTTCTGGGAATATGATACTTCCCATCTTTAATACTTTCTGACATTTTTTTACACATTCTCTGACTTCAAGCAGTGTCTTTTCTTCCTGACAGATTCCAAATTCTAATTTCATATCAGCAAATTTTAATCCGACGTATCTTTGGAATTCTTTTAATAAATCCGTGGTTGTGTCTTTGGTCCAGAGTGTGCTGTTGTGAATCTTTTCTGCTTCTAATAAGATCAATCCGTCATTTTCATCCAGAAAAGCGATCTTTCCGATCTTTCCTAACTTGCTTTGATGGAAGGCTTCCAAAAATGTGTTTCTTTCATTTCGTGCGTTATATTCTTCGTTACATTGATGGAATACAATGTACTGATAGGCTGTATTTACAGAAATTCCTTGAATATTCGCCTGATAGAACAGTTTCTTAGCATCTTTTTCTGTGTAATCAAGAGCAAAATGAATGAAGTTCTCAAATCCGATATTTCCCATATTTTCTGCGATCATAATCTGTTCGTAAACTCCCTGCAAGGTTAAAAAAGCGATACGAATGGCAAATTCATCGTAGTAATCAATAAATTCTCTGGATTCCATCACGACAAAGTATGCCTGCACGATATCTTCCATGACAATTGGAATAATGATCCAACTGACACGTGGTCCTGCTAAATTGCCTGGATTGATCAGACGGATCCTTGCCATGTTGATGTAATCGCATAAGGTATGTTTCGTATACGGCATGGATGGTTCCCAGTAATCACTTTCGGATAATCCGAAGGATTCTGTGATACGTTTAAAGTCTGGAGAGCTGTAGTAGCTTTTTTCTTCGGCAAGATCATAGATAAATGCTGGGAATTTCATCTCGACCTCTACGGCTCTAAGGATCTTATTGATTTTCTGGACTTTGTAGGACTGATCTGATACTTGCAGATGGTTATTGCTGTGGACTTTGAATCTTCGGATCGTTCGGTTCATCACCGCGGTATTGATCTGACTCATCAGTTCCATCCATGGAACGGAAAATGGCATACTGATGAGCGGAATCTCATATTCGTCAAACAGATCGATCAGCCGCTGTGGAATCTCGTCAAGATAGCGGCCTCGCTTGATCATCATCGCGGAGGTTCCCTGCATACTTCCTGACTTGAATGCTTCTTCGAGGCAGTCTGGTTCTTGATCTAATACATATCCTGAGGAAAGGATCAGCTCTTTTCCTTTTGCCCAGCGCAGGGCATCGGGTGCTTCAAGGAGGGTTGTTCCCTGAATTTCTTTGTGTAAGCCTGATTTTCCTGCGATAACATGATAGTCTTTAAAATATTCTAGTGTCAGTAATTCCTTGACGGCGATTCCCATTCTTCGTTTCCTCCATTCTTTATCGTGTTTCTTCTATTATAATATCTATTTTCTTATATGAAACACAATCTATACGAAAAAATCCGGCTCCCATCAATAGGAACCGGATGCTTCTTTGCATATCGATCATTCTTCATACATCGGTGTGTATGGTTCTTTATTTCGTTCCTTAAATTCTTTTGTGATCTTCGCTAAGACCTGTGGTTTCGTGAAGAGATCATAGGCAATTCCTGCTGCCACTTTGGATGCATATAAGGCACCTTTATCTCCAATGGAAGTTCCTCCGCTTGCGGTTGCCTGCCATGTATGTGGAGAGCATCCGATCGGCCAGCATGCTGTTGTAAACAAACAGGTTGGCATGATTCTGCTGACATCTCCAGTATCGGAGGATGCACTAAGTTCTGCTTCTTTCCACTTATCTCTTGGTGAAACACCCAAGATCATTGCTTCATCATAGACTTGGTGAAGATTTTTTTCTTTCTCTATGATACCCTGTTCCACGGTTTTCTGCAACTCTTTTGCAAATTGGAGTTCTTCTTTTGTGTACTTTGGTCCATCTGCTTCGATCAGGTTTGCATATGCAAGATCTGCAAATGCTTCATTTGTGGATAACTCGCAGCATCCACATCCCATTTCGATATCCACAGTTGTCTCTGTCATCATCGCTGCACCTTGAGCGACTTTCTTTAAGCGCTCCATGGTACTTTTAACATCTGCCATATGTGGTGCTCTTACAAAATACCATGCACTTGCTTTGTCTGGCACGATATTTGGTGCAAATCCGCCACTGTCTGTAGAGTAATGGATTCTTGTGCGGTCAATGACGTGTTCTCTTAAGTAGTTTACTCCAACACTCATCAGTTCCACAGCATCCAAAGCGCTTCTTCCCTGTTCCGGTGCAAATGCTGCATGAGAAGAGACTCCATGAAAGTAAAAATGTGCGGATGCATTAGCAAGGTATGCATGATCATGTGCCATGTTTGTACTGGATGGATGCCATGTAACGGCAGCATCACATCCATCAAACATATGATAATATGCCATTTTTACCTTTCCACTTAACAGCTCTTCTTCTGGACATCCATAAAATCTTACCGTTCCTTTTTTATTTCCTTTCTCCAAAAAACGTTTGATCACAATGGCTGCAGTTGTGGCTGCGGCGCCTAGCATATGGTGTCCACATCCGTGTCCAACACCATCTTCGGATACCATTTCTCTTGTGACATCTGCTTTTTGTGATAATCCAGGAAGTGCATCGTATTCTCCAAGGATTGCGATAACTGGTTTTCCTTCCCCATATTGTGCAATAAATGCATGTTCTAAATGTTCGTTATTTTCAATCGTGAATCCTTCTTCACTCAAAAGTTTTCTTAAGTAATTGGCGGATTCCCTTTCATTTCCAGATAGTTCCGGATGATTCCATAGTGTATGACAGATTTCCTGACACAAAGATTCTAAGCCTTGTACTTCATCATAAACATCCTGTTTGATCATTTTATCGCCTGCTTTCTATTCCTTTGTTGTATTTTTTAAGGTTGCCATTCCAACGGCAATACTTACGAAGACGCATCCTAATGTTCCAAGCCAGTTTGATGCTCCTGGTAACCAGTTAAAGTATCCCATTCCAATCATGAAATATAAGATGACCGCAAATACAACCATAATGACACTGTGTTTTTTCATTTTCATTCCAAACTGTACTAATAAAGCTCCAAATAAGGCTGGTAATAAGTAGTTTAACGCTGCTTTAATACTTTCTGGAAGCATTGCTAATACAGAAGTTCCAAGGATCGCTCCGATCGTAAGAACAGATACATTAATTACGATAGATACTGCCATTCCAAGAGTTGCAACGACAGATCCTTTTTCTGTTCCTGGCTCTACATCTGCTGCCACCTGTGCCATACTTGCACATGGGATTCTCATATTAGAGATATTTCCAGATAAGAATGCCATATAAGTTCCAGCAGCTCCAACAACTGGGAAGTAAGAGATCGGTTCTACAAACCATAACACTCCAAATGCACTGGCACCACTGATAAATGCAGTTAACAATGCAGCTGGTTTTGGTAAGATTCCATAGATGATGGCTAATACAAGTGCTGGAGTAAAAGAAAGAAGAACTCCAAGGTATCCTGTAATCTTACCGATCTTATTGACTTGTGGTACATATTCTTTATTATAATAATCCTGATTGTTCATCGTATCTTCCTCCTGCTTAAACTAATGCTGTAATGATCATGGCTCCAAGAATTGTGATCGTTAAAGACCATTCTTTTAACCATCCGATATCTTTTTTATTTGCAACTTTCGTAAGTACAAACATGATCACTGCTCCAAGCACACATGCTAAGGCATTCTTCCATGCTCCGCTCATTGTGATCTGGTCTGCTTTCATCATCATTGAATAAAATGGTTTTGCAAGATGGCTTGCACACATTGCTGAGAATACACCGATGATGGCACAGGAAGCAATCGTTGTTAGTGTTCCTGTGTTTCCTTTGGAAATCTTATGTTCAATCTTATCCATCTTATTTGCTGAAAATGTTGCAAATAATGCCCATCCGATAGAACAAAGGATCATCGTCCATACGGCCATTCCTAAAGCTTCTGGTGTTAAAGTATCAGTTCCAAGCTGCACTCCAACAGCGGATGTTCCAAGTCCTGCTGCGATAGATTCAAACATAACGGATCCGATCATAGATAATCTCATCCATCCGATTGGTCCGCCAACAGATACTAACAGAGAAAGCATCGCACTTAATACAACGATGGATGGTCCGATTGATGTTACCGCACTGCTTTTCATTGCTTTTTTCATCTGTTTATCATTAAGTCCTAATTTCTTTCCTGATTTATAAGCACCCCTTGCAAATAAGACTGCCTGTAAAATAACAAATGCAACTGGAAGTGCACAGGCAAGCCACATTGGGATACTGTTTGCGATTTTCATTGCGTCCATATTTTTATCCTCCTTATCGGTCCGTGTGTTTTGTATGCAATTATCTTACCTGTTTTGTCATGGAAATGGTATGAAAATTTTTTCACTTTTTTATATCACTGCTTAGTTTTTGAATATTTTTATAATTATTTTCTTTATTTGGTGAAGATTTTTTCATTTTCCAGATCATTACAAAAAAGACTGCCGCTTAATATCAATCAATGCGACAGCCCCTTTTCCCTTGAGTTTTCATTATTTAAATGGGTGTTCATGTGTTTATGGTTTTATTATAACAAATTTTGAAATTTACAATAGGACCTTTTTTTCTTTTTTTATGTCTTTATTTTACTTTTTATTAACATAATCGCACGTTTTTCAATCCGACTCACATAAGATCTTGAAATATGAAGCTCTTTTGCTACTTCTTTTTGTGTCATTGGCTTTCTTCCATAAAGTCCATATCGCATGATCAGTGTTTTCTTTTCCTTATTCATCTCCATTTTTTCTAATTCGTCATAAATCTGTTTGATATTTTCTTTTTGTTCCATCTTTTTCAGAAAATCTGTTTCCTGTGTCCCTAAAATATCTAACAGATGAATCTCATTTCCTTCTTTATCGACACCGATCGGTTCGTAAAGTGATGTATTTTTTGAAGTCTTTCTTTCCTGACGAATCATCATTAATAATTCATTTTCTATACATCTTGCAGCATAGGTTACAAGGCGATGGCCTTTGCTGATATCGTAGGTATTGATCGCTTTAATAAGCCCAATCGTCCCAATTGAGAGCATATCTTCTTTCTCTCTGTCTAAATTATGATATTTCTTTACAATATGTGCAACTAAGCGAAGATTGTGTTCCACTAGCAAATTTCTTGCATTGATATCTCCCTTGCGGCTTAGGATCAGATAATGTCGTTCTTCCTCTGGTGATAAAGGTTGTAAAAACTCTTGCAAAAGAAAAGCACCCTTCTAAGCCTTTTTATCATACTATGATAAGTTACTTAGAAAAGTGCTTTTCCATCTTTATTCTGAATTCTTTGTTGATAGATCTTAATTCTCTTCTTCTACAACTTCTTGTCTGCGTAAAAGATATCCATCTTTAATTTCTTCTCCAAAATCAACATATACCATCTGTTTTGGATGTGGTGCGGATTCCATAGCTCTTCCGTCTTCATCTTCAATTGCTCTTACAACAACTTCTTTGTTTGTTCCATCTGGAATCATGACTTCGATTGTCTCTCCAACAGAGAATTTATTCTTCTGCTCTAAAAGTGCGTATCCTTTGTCATTATGTCCCTGAACAATTCCGATATATGTGCAATTCTTGATATAAGTATTACTGTCATAAATCTGGGATGTCTCATCTGTCTTTCCGAAATAGAATCCTGTTGTGAACTGACGATATGTGCATTTTGCAATCTCTTCTTTGTAGTAATCCATATTTGCTTTATATTTCTCTACAGATTCTTTGCAGTCATCGATTGCTTTTCTGTATGTTCTTGCAACGGTTGCAACATACAGTGCTGTTTTCATACGTCCTTCAATCTTTAAGCTGTCAATTCCGGCATCTAAGATCTGGTCGATGTATTCGATCATATTTAAGTCTTTGGAGTTAAATATATATGTTCCACGTTCATTTTCATATACTGGCATATATTCTCCTGGTCTTGTCTGTTCCATTACGGAGTATTTCCATCTGCAAGGATGTGTGCATTCTCCGCTATTTGCATTTCTTCCTGTAAAGTAATTACTTAACAGACATCTTCCAGAATGGGAAATACACATTGCTCCGTGAATAAATGATTCGATTTCCATATCATCCGGAATGTGGGCACGAATATCCTTAATCTCTTCCAGAGATAATTCTCTTGCGGATACAACACGGCTTGCTCCCTGATCATACCAAAACTTGTATGTCGCATAGTTTGTGCTATTTGCCTGTGTACTGATATGACGGTCGATATCTGGACAAACTTCTTTAGCGATCATAAAGACTCCTGGGTCAGAAATGATCAGTGCATCTGGTTTGATCTCTTTTAATTCTTCGAAATATTTCCTGATTCCTTCTAAGTCTTCGTTATGTGCTACGATATTGGCTGTGATATAAACTTTCACTCCATGTTTATGTGCAAATTCGATTCCGGCCTTGACATCTTCCATAGAAAAGTTTTTCGCTTTGGCACGTAGTCCATACATCTCTCCACCGATATAAACAGCGTCTGCACCATATAATACAGCAACTTTTAATACTTCTAAATTACTTGCTGGAATTAATAATTCAACGTCTCTCATTCGTTATCTCCTGTCTTAATACTGATTGCTACTCCATCTCCTACTGGAAGGATCGTTGTCTCTAACAGTGGGTGATTCTTGATCGTATATAAATAGTCTCTCATTCGTTTATGAATGGTGCGGTCTCTTCGCTCGATCGCATAACGTGATCTGGCAACGTCTCCGTCTTGAAGTACGTTATCTGAAACCAGCACACCTTCTGGTGCCAGAAGTCTTAGTACATCATCAAGGAAATGAATATACTGTCCTTTGGCTGCATCTACAAAAATAAGGTCAAAACTTCCATCAAGTCCTTTTAAGATCTCGATCGCATCTCCTTCTAGTAAGGTGATCTGTTCTTCTTTTCCCTGATTTTTGATATTCTCTTTTGCTTTCTTGATTCGTTTTTCATTTCGCTCAATGGTTATGATCGTTCCACTTTCTGGCTGGTAACGATTCATATAAAGAGAAGAAAACCCAACCGCTGCTCCTACCTCTAAGATCTTCATCGGTTTCTTTAAAAGGACCAGAGTCCTTAAAAGTTCTTTCGTCTCTGGTTTGACGATCGGAACGTGATTGACTCTGGCCTCTGCTTCGATCTTACTTAGATCATTCTTCTCTTCTTTCATCAATGAGCGGATATATTCTGTGATATTTAAATCCACTATCATTGTATGATCTCCTCTGATACGTGATCTCCGCATAAAATACCCATGATATCATCCATTCCCTGTGATTGTGTAAATTCATACCTTCCAGGAAGAAATGAATTCTTCTTGTATTTTGAAAAATATTTGCGGATCACAAATCTTGCCTTTCCATAAATCAGTTTCTTTGAAACGAGTGTTTCGGCAACTTCCTCTTCTGACTCATTCTCTGTGACGCTGATCGTTACCTTCTTATGGCTCTGTGCATTATATGGCTGATTAGAAAATGTCTGTTCTGCCACAAAATATGCTCCATAGAAAATACAGAAAATCGCACAGATTAAAAATGCTCTGCCTAATGTCTTAAAAAACAGCTGCCATGCTTCTGATTAAAAGAATTTCTTTTGTTTTGAAAGACTCATCTTAAACCTCTGTGATAATTGGAAGAATCATTGGATTACGCTTTGTTTTCTTCCAAATATAATTACTAAGCTCATCCTTGATCTTTGTCTTGATTCTTGCCCAGTCGGTAATGTTACGTTCTAAACATTCTTCGACCGCATCTCTTGCAACTTCTCTTGCACCTTCCATCAAAGATTCTGATTCTCTAACATATACAAAACCTCGAGATACAATATCTGGTCCTGCAAGAATTACATTACCATGTTTCTGTAATGTGACAGTTGCAATGATCAGTCCGTTCTGAGACAGCATCTTACGATCATTCAATACGATATTACCAACATCTCCAACTCCAAGTCCGTCAACTAGGATTCCTCCTGCCTGAACTTTTCCAGTGATCTTTCCTTGTCTCTTATTAAGCTCTAGAATATCACCTTCCGCAAGTACAAATGCATTCTCCTTTGGAATTCCCATCTCAATAGCAAGTTCACGGTGACGCATCAGATGACGATATTCTCCATGAACAGGAATTGCATACTTAGGTTTTGTTAGTGCATAAATAAGTCTTAATTCCTCACGGCACGCATGCCCAGAAACATGTGTATCTTCAAATACAATCTGTGCACCTTTTAGTGCAAGTTCATTCATAATCTTTGAAATATTCTTCTCATTTCCAGGGATTGGACTTGAGCTGAATATGATCGTATCACTTGGTACGATGGATACTTTTCTGTGAGTTGAGTTTGCCATACGAGATAATGCTGCCATTGTCTCTCCCTGGCTTCCTGTTGTGATTAAAACAATCTGATCGTCAGGATAATTCTTAATCTGATCAGTTTCAATTAATGTGTTCTTTGGAATCTTGATATACCCTAATTCGGACGCCGTTGAGATAATATTTACCATGCTTCGTCCTTCTACTGCAACTTTTCTTCCATACTTATGTGCGGAATTAATGATATGCTGTACACGATCCACATTCGATGCAAATGTTGCAATGATCATACGTCCTTTTAGATGTTCTGCAAACAGACTATCCAGACGTTTACCTACATTCTTCTCCGATGGTGTATAGCCTTGTCGTTCTACGTTCGTACTATCTGCCATCAGTGCCAGAACCCCTTTACTTCCAAGTTCTGCAAATCTTGCAAGATCGATTGCTTCTCCAAATAATGGAGTATGATCAATCTTAAAGTCACCAGTATGCACGATCACACCAGCTGGTGTTGTGATCGCAAGTGCTGCTGCATCCGCAATACTGTGATTTGTCTTAATAAATTCTACATTAAAGATTCCAAGTTTTACTTTGTCACCATGTGTTACAACATGGCGTTCCACGTTATTTAAGATACCGTGCTCTTTTAATTTATTCTCGATCAGTGCCATTGTAAGTTTTGTAGCATAGATCGGTACATTCAATTCCTTCTCAAAATAAGGAATCGCCCCAATATGATCCTCATGACCATGGGTAATAACCAGTCCACGAATCTTGCTTGCATTGTCCTTTAAATATGTGATATCAGGAATAACTAAATCAATTCCTAACATATCTTCATCTGGAAACGCAAGTCCACAGTCCACGATCAAAATCTGGTTATTGCATTCAAATGCTGTGATGTTCATTCCAATCTGGCCGAGTCCGCCAAGTGGAATGATCTTTACTGAGCTAGGCTTTCTTCTAGGCATTGGTCTTCTTCCCCTTGCCTGATAATTATTCTTATTGTATGATCTCTTGTTATCATTTGAATAATAATTGTTTCGTTTTGTTTTTGCCTGCTGTCTTACCTGATTGTCCTTCAACTTTCTTCCTCCATATCTTTGTAAGTCTGACAATCTATTGTTTTAAACACTCTTATATATATTATAAACTCACTTCAAGTCCATCTAGTAATGCATTAAAAATATCTGAGATCATATCCAGTTCTTTATCGTCTTCTACGATCTCATAGGACACATAATCATCCTCTAGCTGCACTTCCTTCATGATCAGTACAACGCTCTCATCTTCACTTGATGCTTCACAATCTTCTACCAAAAGGTAGGTATGTCCTGCGATCGTTGTCTGTTCTATGACACGAAATTCAATCTCTGATCCATCTTCGTCCAGAAAAAGAATCTTATTATCTGTTTTACTCATTGTCTATTCCTCCTATAGGGAATCAAGATATCCCTGTAAAATCATAGATGCAGCGATCTGATCGATCACTTTCTTACGGTTTTCGCGTCTTACGCCGCTCTCCATCAGCACTTTCTCTGATGCTACTGTTGTCAGGCGCTCGTCCCATAGAATTACTTCTAATCCTGTACGACGCACTAAGGCATCGCGGAAAGATAGAGTATCTTCTCCGCGTTCACCTACTGTATTATTCATGTTCTTTGGGAGTCCTAAAACGATCTTCTCAATATCATATTCTTTCACAAGTTCTTCAATTCTTGCATATGTCTTTCTTAACTTATTCGCATCTTTTCTTGTGATCGTCTCAAGCGGCTGTGCAGTAATGCGAAGTTCATCACTTAATGCTACTCCGACCGTCTTTGTCCCATAATCTAACCCTAATATTCTTCTCATAATATCACGGTCTCTACTTTAATCTTGTCTCAATATAGTTCTCAAGCAATGCCTCGATCAAGTCATCACGTTCAACTTTATTGATGATGCTTCTTGCATTGTTATGACTGGTAATGTATGTTGGATCTCCAGACATAATATATCCTACCATCTGGTTGACAGGATTATATCCTTTCTCCTGCAGTGCTTCGTATACACGCTCTAAGATCATGTGTACATCCAGTTCTTCTTTTACAACCGAAAAATGTTGTGTTCGATTATTATCCATAATTATCACGTCCCTTTCATTTATTTATCATTTTAATATAAAATGTATGAAATAGCAATGGAAATCATAAAATTTCCCATTCACTTAACACTTTGCCAGCACATATCCATCATCT
>OKVB01000501.1_pt1 | contig 19965 bp, 11 predicted proteins | sample 1606651 | NCBI WGS metagenome assembly OKVB01 (sample SAMEA3882518, study PRJEB24775) | human gut metagenome | biome: human-associated habitat; feature: intestine environment; material: feces | place: Netherlands | collected 2009/2010 | reverse complement strand
TCCGCTGCCGGCAAGGCGCCGGTGGGCGTGGCCCGCCGTGCCAAGCGCTATGGCAAGCCGGTGGTCGCCGTCGTGGGCGGTCGTGCGGACAGCTTGGATGCGGTGTATGGACAGGGTATCTACTTAGTTCTGCCGGCCTGTCGCAGACCCATGAGCCTTGAGGATGCGCTTGGCATGCAGGAGGCTGTAGCCAATTTGGCGTGCGCAGGCGAGGGGGCTGCCCGAGCATACGATCTTGGACGCATATAGATAAAAATATCCAATCTGACTTGCCTGTCCAGCTCGTTATTTGTAAATATATGTTAATGACGCTGACATTTTACGGTCGATACTATTGTCGTATCACTGGTTTCGTATCCACCCGTCTGTAAACGGGAATTGAATGAAAGGAGCTAGGATGCGCAGGTTGGGAAGTGCGCTTAAGCGCGCGGTTACGGTTAGTGCGGTGTTGGCGCTGACGTTAGGCATGGCCGCCCCGGCGACCATGTCATTCGCAGACGATGCCGCAGGGGACGCCGGACAATCGTCCGCGCTGGAGCAGAATCAGAAGATGGCGACCGAGCTCGACGAGAACCTTGAGACCAAGGTCACCCTCTCGTTCCCGGGCAAGCGCGAGGCCGAGCCGTCCGACGTTGTGTTTGTGCTCGATAAGTCGGGCGCCTCTGCGCAGAAGGACATCTTTGACCAGGCTAAGTCCTTCCTCGAAGAGGTTAAGACAAAGGCTCAGACCGACGGCTTGGACATCAAGGTTGGCGTTGTCCTCTTTAATAAGGTGGGCAATATTCAGCAACCGTTGACTGATGTCGTTACAGGTTACGATAGCATTCTGACGGCGATGAACTCGAGCTTGCGCTCGGGTACCAACATGGACGCCGGCCTTCTTGCTGCAAAGAGCATCCTCGACGCGGATACTGCCGTTAAGGCCGAGAACAAGCACGTGATCCTTATTAGCGACGGTGCAACCTACCTTTACTGCAAGAATGGCGATTACACCAAACCGTATACGAGGTCGTTTGGCGATCCAAAAAAAGCAGACGAATCCAGAGACCGGCGTTGCATACCCCAATGGAGAGAACAAGATGGGCGGTATCTGGGAGTCCCACTCGCGCGAGTACAATTTCAAGAACGACTGGAAGAAGTTCTCCGACGGCTCCACCAACTTCATTTTCTCGGAGGCCATGAAGGGCCCCGAGAAGCTCGGCGAGTATCTTGAGTACTATCGCGACCAGTACGAGAACTCTGACAAGAACTGGGCCCAGTACGATTACGAGTACACCGACGCCGCCGCCAGTAAGGGCACCACGAACCCCATCCCCGTCGACGTGAACGCGCCGTGCAACATCGACGTCGCGTTCTGGAGCACGGACGACACGTTCCAGTCGATGGTCAAGGCCGGCTACGACATGAACGTCTACTACAAGAACGCCGCCGACTTTGATGGCCAGGTATTCCTGCAGTACCTCACCAGGAATTCCAACAACGGCCAGCTCGACACCGACTTTGCCGATATCAAGGCCAAGCTCGTGGACAAGATCGCTGCCGGCTCGACGGTCGAGGACTTTATTGGCAACAACTTTGACTTTGTGAACGATGCCAGTAAGATCAGCCTGAATGTTGCGGGCGAGGACCTTGCGCCTGAGAAGATCGACGAGACCACCTATGGCTTTGGCAAGCGTGCGGATGGCACCTATCGCTTCACCCTCAAGTACACGGCAGGGGAGAACGAGAAGCTTGTCTTCACTCTCAACGAGGCCGCGGTGCCCGCTAAACCGGTTGTCCTTACGTACAGCGAGGTATTGGTGAATAAGCCCACCGAGGCCGGCACCCACAGCCTCAAGGTCAACGAGAGTGCAACCCTGTACCCCGTTGACGGCAACGGCGACAAGGGCACGGCAGGCGTTTTCCCGGTTCCGACGGTTACCTACACGGTTGCTGCTCCCGAGCCTAAGCCCGAACCCGAGGTTAAACCCACTAAGCCGAGCGATAAGAAGCCCGTCAGGACGACGAAGGGCGAGAAGGGCTCCATGCCGATGACGGGTGATACCTTCTCAATTCTGCCCGTCATTGGGCTGGTCGTAGCCGGTGCAGCCGTTTGCGTTTCCGGCATTATCCTCAAGCGCCGTAATCGCTAACGGCGCTGACGTCGAACGACGTTTCGCTTCCCAGCGCTTACGCAACGCTTGAATGCTCTCTGCGAAGCAACTGATGGGGCGCGGTCGCATACTTGCGACCGCGCCTTTTTGCTGCCGTGCACTCATGTGGTTTTCCCTTTGACCGCGGGGCATCTTGCTCTGCTGGACGGGAGCAGGTAATATATATCGAGCGCCTAGCGCGTTCGATGGGTTCGGATGACGACATGTTCCGAATCTGGTCAGGTCCGGAAGGAAGCAGCCATAAGGAGCCTCTGTCGGGCATCCGAATCCATCGAGCGCACGGGCGCTTTTTGGTGCCGCGATATGGCCCGGCCGGCGGCGAGGTATTTGGTGTCTCGCTGGTCCTCGGCTGCGCCTGCGGGATCGCTCGACTACCAAACAGCCCGCCGGCACCGGGACCACTTCGTCCAAAAATCACCCGTAAAGGCGCGCTAGCCTAATTAAATCTATCCCTTAAGGAATGCTGCTCGTTGGCGTTGTTTGGAGCGCGGTGGCGATGTGCTTCAAGAGACAGTGGCATTACCATTTGTTTTTACAAGTAAAGAGGCCTGTTTCCCTAGGTGGGGAAACGGGCCTCTTTTTGTCTCTTGGCTTGTGGATTGGCGAAGACAATAACCGCTGGCAGCTATTTTGGGTTCCTGATGCGGCGTGTGGCTGCGGCGGTTATTCCGAGGCCTGCGGCGGCGATTCCTGCGAGTGCGATTGCGCTCGGCGCTGCGTCGCCCGTGTTCGCGAGCTTGCCGGCGGTCGTATCTGCTTGCTTGCCGCTGCTCGAGTTCGCCTGCTTGGTGGAGCTTGGCGGGGTATTTTTGCCGGTCGCGGACGAGCCGGTGGGCTGTGTCGCCTCGGCCGGTTGCGCTGAGCTGGAGGGTTTTGTCGTCTCGGCGGGTTTCGTTATCTCGGGCGAGGTGGTCTTATCTGCCGCGGCCTTTGCCTCTTCGTATGCTTTGCAGGCGTCATCATAGGCCGCTTGCGCCTTTTCCAAATCGCCGAGGAGCGCATTTCGCTTGGCTATGTCCTCGTCGATGTGGGCTTTAGCTTCCTCTGCCTCACTTTCGAAATGCTGAACCTGTTTTTCCTGGCTTTCGAGTCGGCGTTGGTAGGAGTGAAGATCATCTTCATAAGATTTTTCTCGCCTTTCTGCCGCCATGATCTCCATGCGCAACTGCTTAATATGCTCCTTAATAGCTGTGCTGGGCTCCTCGCCGCCGAGTGCTTCAAGTGCCTTATCTAATTCTGCCTGAAGGCCGCTTGTCCGGTTGTGGGCCTCATCGTATTTGGCTTGGGCTGCATCGACGTTCGCTTGCATGGCGGGAAGGGGTTCCCTCCGTTTGGCGGCTTCCGCCACCACCATGTCGTAGAGTTCTTGAAATGCGGCAATGTCATCATCGATTTCCGCAATTTTCTCGGGACTTGCGGCGTCTTTTGCGGCCTCGAGGTTTTTGAGCGCTTCCTGCATGGCTGCATACGCTTTTTCTTTTGCGGCGGCCGCGTCTTCCGTCTGCAAGGCAACTGCACCGGTGGGGGCGCTGGTTTCTGCCGCGATCGCCGTTGCGGGGGCGATTCCCGCGACAAGTGCCGCGGAAAGGGCGATGCCCACAGTTGCTCGTCTTGCTCTTCTTGCGAGAATGTCGTTCATCTCGGCACCTCATTTCAAGGGTCGGCGACTAACTTGGTAGCACTAATGTAAATATACCATGCTAGTTGACCCGACACTGGCTGGGTGTGCGCGTATACCCCTCTGAAAACTGAATCCCGTTAGAAATGACGAGTTGTTTACGCTTCTTTTGGGGTGGCGGTACTATCATGGTTCGAATTGAATGTGGATGATGATAGGGAGCGCCTATACATGATTGAGCTGCTCAGGCGTTTTGGTGGTAAGTTTCGCCGGTATATGGTGATTGGCCCTGCGTGTAAGCTGATCGAAGTGATCTTTGACCTGCTGACGCCGCTGGTGATTGCCCAGATGATTGATAGGGGCATCGGCGTGCACGATGTGAACGCTGTCGTCCACTACGGTATATTGCTTGCCGCCATGGCCGTGATCGGCATCTCGTTTACGCTCGTCTGCCAAAAGATGGCGGCGCTCACCTCGCAGGGCATGGGCACTGATATCCGCGGTGCGCTCTACCAGCACATCAACAAGTTGAGCTATGCCGAACTCGACCGCTTTGGCACGCCGTCGCTTATCACCCGCATCACCAACGACGTCAACCAGGTGCAGCTTGCCGTGGCGCTGGGCGTGCGCATGCTCATCCGCTGGCCCTTCTTGGCGGTGGGCTCTATGTGCGCGGCCCTTGCCATCGACCTTAAGCTCGGCATCATCTTTTTGATTTGCACGCCCGCCATCGGCCTGGTGTTTTGGTTTGTCATGGCGCGCTGCATCCCGTACTACAAGCAGCTGCAGGCAAAGCTCGACCGCATCGCGCTCATTTGCCGCGAGGGGCTTTCGGGCGCCCGCGTGGTTCGCGCCTTTGTGCGCGAGGGCCACGAGCGTGAGCGTTTTGCCCAAGCCGCCGATGACCAGGCCAATACCGCCATCGCGGTGGGCAAGCTCTCGTCGATCCTCAACCCCGTCACGTTTCTTGTGATGAACCTGGGCGTGTGCGCCATCCTGTGGGTGGGCGGCATCCAGGTCAACGTGGGCGAGCTCACGCAGGGCCAGGTCATGGCGTTCGTCAACTACATGACGCAGACCCTGACCTCCATCGTGTATGTCGCCAACCTGGTCGTGGTCTTTACCAAGGCGAGCGCCAGCGCGTCGCGTATCAACGAGGTGCTCAATTGCGAGCCGAGCATCACCGACGAGGGCACCCAGCCGGTTGCGTTACTCGAGCCGAGCGCGATGGGCAACGCTGCTCCGGTCCCCGCGCTGAGCTTGAGCCATGCGAGCTTCTCGTTTGGCGCCGGCGCGGCCAATGCTGTCAACGATGTGACGCTGGAACTCCCGCTGGGCAAAACGCTCGGCATTATCGGCGGCACGGGCAGCGGTAAGTCGACGCTCGTCTCGCTCATCCCGCGCCTGTACGACGCGGGCGTCGGCAGTGTGAGCGTGATGGGCTCCGACGTGCGCGCCTGGCCGCTCGATCAGCTGCGCCATGTGGTCGCGACTGTTCCGCAGCGCGCGTCGCTCGTGAGCGGCACGATCCGCAGCAACCTAACCTGGCGCGACGAGTCGGCAACCGATGAGGAGCTGTGGGCGGCGCTCGATATAGCGCAGGCCAGCGAGTTCGTGCACAACAAGCCCCAGGGCCTCGACGCCCCGGTCGAGGCGGGCGGCAAGAACTTCAGCGGCGGCCAGCGCCAGCGCCTGACCATTGCGCGTGCCCTGGTGGGCTCGCCGCAAATTCTGATCATGGATGACTCCGCCTCGGCGCTCGACTTTAAGACCGACGCGGCGCTTCGCCATGCCATCCGCGAGCGCAGTGTGCGCGGTGCCGCCGAGGGCGGGCTGCCGCTCACGACCGTCATCGTGAGCCAACGTGTCTCGACCGTTCGCGATGCCGACATGATCTGCGTACTCGACCACGGCTCGGTTGCGGGCCTGGGCACGCACGATGAGCTGTACACGACCTGCCGGCTCTACCGAGAGATCTGCCAGTCGCAGCTTCGCCGCGAGGAGCTCGAGGGCCGGCAGGGGAGTGCGACACCCACGCCCACCCCAAGACCCGCGTCCGCCCCAGGCGCCGTGTGCGCCCCCGCATCCGTCTGCGCAAAGGAGGGCTGCTAAATGAATCCGTACACTTCCTCCGGTTCGGTCGCCACGATGACGGCCAACGTGTCCGGCAACGATAACCTCAACGACCTGGGCGACGGTCCGCGCCAGCCCGGCGACCCCGAGCGTTACCCCGTAGGCGCGGTAACTCGCCGTCTGCTGGGCTATGTTCGCCCGCACCGCGTCTCGTTTGCGGCGTCGTTTGTGAGCGCCGCCATCTCGGTGATCTTGCAACTCTATACGCCCATCCTCATCGGCGAGGGCATCGACCTTATCGTCGCCGCCGGGCAGGTGGACTTCGATGCGCTGCTGCCGCTCGTTACCAAGCTCGCGATTGTCGTGGTGGGCGCGGCGGCCTTCCAGTGGCTGCAGGGCTATTGCGTCAACCGCCTGTCCTACGAAACGGTGCGCGACATGCGCGTGGAGGCGAGCGATAAGCTCAGCCGCATGCCGCTCAGCTTTATCGACGGCCATGCCCACGGCGACCTCATGAGCCGCGTGGTCAACGACGTCGACCAGGTGGGTGACGGCCTGCTGCAGGGCTTTACGCAGCTCTTTACCGGCGTCATCACCATCGTGGGCACGCTTGCGTTTATGCTCTCCATCAACCTGACCATGACGCTTGTGGTGGTGCTCGTCACGCCGCTTTCCATCTTTGCGGCCGGTGCCATCGCCAAGCTTTCCAATAAGAGCTTCACTGCTCAACAGCTCATCCAAGGCCAGCTCGGCGGTCATATCGAGGAGTATGTGGGCGAGCAAAAGCTGGTTGATGCGTTTGCCTACGGCCCGAACGCCCAAGCACGCTTTGACGCGCTCAACGCCGAGCTCTATACGGCGGGCGAGCGCGCGCAGTTTATGGGTTCGCTTTCTAACCCCGGCACGCGCTTTATCAATAACATCATCTACGCCGTGGTCGCCGTGATCGGCTGCGCGGGCGTGATCACGGGCGTGCCTGCGACGCTCACGGTGGGTGGCGTTCAGATCTTCCTGTCCTACGCCAACCAGTACACTAAGCCGTTCAACGAGGTCACGAACGTCATCACGCAGATCCAGACCGCGTACGCCTCGGCGCGCCGCATGTTCGTGCTGCTCGATGCACGCGAGCAGGAGCCCGATGCGCCAGATGCCATTGAGCTCGCCGCCCCGAAGGGCGAGGTGTCGTTTGAGCACGTTGACTTTAGCTACGTTCCCGACCGCAAACTGCTGCAGGATATTTGCATCGATGCCAAGCCCGGTATGCGCTTTGCTCTGGTCGGTCCCACGGGCTGTGGAAAGACGACGCTCATCAACCTGCTGCTGCGTTTTTACGATATCGATGCCGGCCGCATCATGGTCGATGGCCGGTCTTCGCGTGACTACACGCGCGCAAGCCTGCGCCGTGCCTTTGGCATGGTGCTGCAGGATACGTGGCTGTTCGAGGGCACCGTGGCCGAAAACATCGCTTACGGTTGTCCCGATGCTACGCGTGAGCAGATTGTCGAGGCCGCCAAGCGCGCTCATGCGCATAAGTTTATCGTGCAGCTGCCAGGCGGCTACGATACGGTGATTGGCGAGGACGGCGGCACGTTTAGCCAGGGCCAAAAGCAGCTGCTGTGCATCGCGCGCGTTATGCTCACCGATCCGGCTATCTTGCTGCTGGACGAGGCGACTTCGAGTATCGATACGCGCACCGAGCTGCAGGTGCAGGCGGCATTCGACGAGCTCATGGCTGGTCGCACGAGCTTTGTCGTGGCACACCGCCTGTCGACGATCCGCAACGCCGACTGCATTCTGGTCATGCGCGACGGCCAGATTATCGAGCGCGGCACGCACGACGAGCTGCTAGCGGCAGGCGGCTTCTACGCCGAACTCTACCGCAGCCAGTTTGCCCAGTGAGCAAGCCCGTGGGGCAAATTAATCAGTCGACAGACGGTGGTTTACATCTGTCACGTAAGTACTAAGATATTCATCTAATAAATTGCATTAGTGGCTTTAGTTTTGGGGGAAACGAGGTAACGTGACTATGACGTGCTCTTTGGTGGTTAACAGCAAGAGCGGTAATACCAGGATGGTTTCGGGCGCAATCAAGCGTGCCCTGCAGGCTGCAGGCGTCGAGTTTATTCACGCTGCCGCGCTGAGCGACGATGCGGATGCAGATCAGGTTGCGCTCGAGGCGCAGGGTGCCTGCGCTGCCGATACGGTGCTCGTTGGCTTTTGGTGCGACAAGGGCGCATGCACGCCTTCGGTCGCGGCGTTGCTCTCCGCCTTGCACGGCAAGCGCGTCTTTCTGTTTGGTACCTGCGGTTTTGGTGCCGATCAGAGCTATTACCAGCAGATTATCGACCGCGTAACTTCCAATTTGGCTGGGGATGCCGAGCTTGCGGGCTGGGCAATGTGCCAGGGCAAGATGGGTCCCGCGGTCAAACAGCGCTACGAGGCCATGCTCGAGCAAGATCCCGACAATGTCCGCTTTAAGATGCTGCTCGATAACTGGGTCGCCGCAAAGGATCACCCCACCAAGGAAGATCTGGACAACATGGCTGCAGCCGCCAAAAAGGCCGTGCTGGGGGAGTAGCTCCCATCGCTGACGGCGGTCGGTCCATCTTTCTAAATGAAACGTCCTCCCGGGCGTCGGGGCACGAAGTTCCCTGCTCTACAGTCCTGCGCAAGACGAAGGCCACATTAAGTGGCCTTCTTTGCGTGCGGAACTCGCGATGAACTTCGTGCCCCGCCGTCCGGGAGGACGCCTCTTTATTGATGGGAGGCCTGATAGGTCGATGGTTCCGTGCCCGGATGCGTCCAAAGTGGGACGGGCTTTCCGGATGGTCAGGCTTTCGAAAAATGCGTCCCGGAATTTGCCTTTGGAATGGGACGTAGTTTCCCGTTGAGGTGCTTTGCGGAAAGTGCATCCCACTCTGGGCGGTCGAAGTGGGACACACTTTCCCAAAGGCGCTCCAACGGGAAATTGCGTCCCATTATTCGGTCAAGAAACGGGATGCATTTTCCCAATGAGAGCAAAACCGGAAAATGCATCCCACAATCAGCCCTCAAAGTGGGATGCCGTTTCCCAATGAGGCTCAAGCGGAAAATGCATCCCGGAATTTGCGCTCAAAGTGGGATGCGGTTTCCGGTTGAGGGTCTAAGGGGAAAATGCGTCCCAGAATCGACGCTTGAAATGGGATGCAGTTTCCCGATGAGGCACTCGACGGAAAATACATCCCAGAAATGGCCTTTGAGCTGGGATAAGATTTCCGCGGCATCTCGGATTCTCAAAAATGAGACACGCCGTTGGCGAAAATGAGACACGTGATATCGGGCATCGGATGTATCATTCGCAAAAATGAGTCCACTCCACTCGAATAAAGCGAGGTCCCTCATGTACGTTCCACACCCCCGTATCCGTAGGCTGTCGAAAATCCCGCTTGTTGGGACGGCGGCGCTTGCTGCGTTGATCGCCACGAGCGTCGCCTGCTTCACGGCCACGCCCCAGGTTGCCCAGGCGGCAGACGCGCCCGCAATCACCGATATGACCGAGCAGGATTATCAAGCCCTGGGTCTGGGCACGAGCGAGGACATTCCGGCCGATACCGTTGGCCCCTATTCCACTGATACCCCCACGACGTTTGCCACGCGCAGCGAGGTCTATATGGCAGCTAACGGTAGCCATGGCAATCGCTACACTCTGCGCGACAAGCTCGAGAACGTCGAGCGCGGTGACATTGGCGGCAGCAGCAAACTCACCGATGGCTATGGAAGTGTGTGGGGCGCCGCAAAGTTCTGGCAAAACGTCAACAACTTCGATACGAACAGCGATCTCTACAAGCATAGCGACTACGGTGGCGGCACCTGGTCGTACCTAAGCAACAATGAGTCCTCAACAGTACTCGCCAACGACAACAACGGTTTCTCGGGCATTCACGCCACGAGTGTTGAGTTCTGCAGCGACGCCAGCACGGGCAAAAAGAGCCGCGTTGCCGAGCTCCGTGCCTACGGCGACAGTTCCTCCACGACGATTGACGGCAAGTCATACGCCGGAAAGGTTGAGCTGGTCCTCTACTCGTTTAGCAACGGGCGTACGCGCACTCTCGACACACACCTGCCGGTGACGGTCAACACTAATATGATGTACGAAGGCCGTTTTAAGTACCTGGATGCCGGTTACCTGCAAGAGCACGACGCCGTCTTTGATGTCGAGGCGGGCGATGTCGATGGCGACGGCGTCGACGAGCTTTTTGTCTACGCGGGCTGCTATGTCGACGAGAACGGCGTGCGCAAGGCTGTAGTCGACATGTATGACTTGGAGGGCGGCAACTGGAAGCAAAGCGTCGTCAAGATCGATGCCGGTAACGCCGCGGACTACACCACGCACAACAAGGGCGGGAACGACTCCTGGACGCAGCTTCAGTCAGCTCCTGTCGTTTCGCTAGCGGCCGGCGACCTCGATCGCGATTTTTGCGATGACCTCGCCATCGTGGTCTCGGCACCCTACGGCAAGAAGAATATTGATAAGTCGACGCATTGCGAGCTGTTTTCGTGGGATGCATCCAAGGGTGCGCTCGTCCATGTCGATGCTCTGGGCGACGCGGGCGCAATCTCCCTCTCCGCGAACGGCAAGACCATGGTCGCTGCGAATGCGACGTTCGGCACGTTTGCCGCCTACGATGAAGAAGGAAAGAAGACGGGTGAAACCGTCATGGGCCTTATTCTTGCGGGCTATGACTGGCAACGCAGCGCTTTTGATTACGGCGCTTCTGACGGCAGCAAGGGGCTGTACGGCGCGCTGTACCGCTACGCGTATTTCGACTCGGAGTCTGGCGAGTTCAAGCTTTCCGATTGCAAGGAATACAGAGACGGGCTCCTCGCCTCCTATGGGCTGATGCATGTGCCCAACAGCGCATGGAAGGATAGCGCTCAGGATAAGCGCTATCCGTGCACCTTGGCGCCTATTGCCCTTGCCACTGCCAACCTTGACGGCCTGTCCGAGCAGCTGGCGGTCGACGAGGTGCTCGTGGGCGGCGATGTGTTCCGCGACTTTGCCTGCAACACGGCACAGAGCGGGGCTCAGGGCTTGGGGTCCATGGTCGGAACCATGAGCATGAGCGGTCAGCAATACAACAGCAGCAACAAGCATGACCACAAGGGTATAGAGCAGGTGTGGATCAGCGACGTCAAGGCGGGCAGCGTCTCGGGTTCGGACCGCTATAACGAGAGCTTTATCGCCGTGGTGGGCAAGCACCGCGACGAGGACCTGCGCAAGAACGATGACTACTATTGGATGACCGCCTCGCATTTTTCGCTCGACGAGAACGGAAAGGTGCGCCGCGGCGAGGAGCAGGTGATTAGCGAGAGCAACCGTCGCGGCACTACCTACGGCACATTTATCTCGCTCGCGCTGCCCGATGTCGACAACGACAGCGTCAAGATCACGTACAAGGACCGCTACAAGGTCTATACCAACCCGCGCGTGCTTGCCGTGCTGCAGGATGCGCCCTATGTTGAGGATCTGGAGCAGGCATACGGCTATCTGGTGTTGGGCGGCACGTCATACGGAGAGGAAAAGGGCACGGGGACATCCCAGGGCTATACCATTGGCGCCGAGTTGGGCGTTGCCGTCGAGGTGCAGACCGGTCCGCCCCTGGTCGCGATGAATGCTTCAGTCGATTTTGCCGCCGAGGGATGCTATGACTACCGGAGCGAGCGCACGGTCAGCGCAAGCGTAAGCTATGAGTCGCATGCCGGCGAGGGTGACAAGGCCGTGCTCTACACGATTCCGATGGTCTATTACGAGTATGAGATCGAAAATGAGGAAACTGGTGGCAAGGGCGTGATGGCGGCGCCCGTGTCGCTCGGCGCGCAGACCTCGGTCGTTAATGTCGAGGCCTATGACCGCATTGCCAAACAGCACAATATGACGCCGCTCAGCTACTTTTTGACCAACCGGTCGGGAGAACCCGGAACCTATCAAACGACGCTCAACGGCGAGACTCCCGTTGGGGATTCCTTTGGCCTGGGCAAGCCTGGCGTAACGCGCGCCTACACGCACGATGGGTTTAACGGCGCCGCCGCGCAGTCGGGGGCGAGCATTGAGCAGACCATCGAAGTCGAGGAGGGCAAGGAGCAGGAGCTCGAGCTCGGCTTGACGCTGAACGGCAGCGTTGTCATGGGCGCGAAGCTCGCAAAGCACGAGTTGTTTGGCGGCCTGTGCTTTGGTGCCAACGCCGGCTTTACTACGGGTAACTCCTCGAGTGAATCGACCGAATACGGCGGCACCGTCGACAACCTGCCCGAGGCCGCGCAGGGCAAGTACGGTTTTGTGTGGCGTCTGGGCGTCAACGCGGTGGATGTCGACAAGTTCGAGGCAGACTCGGGCGACAAGCTCGGCACCAAGGACACCGACCAGTTCTGGATCGTGGGCTATGACGTTAAGGACGTCGAGATGCCCGACGCGCCGGCCGTGACGGGCTTTACGGCAAACGCCGTCGATTCGACCAGCGTTACGTTTAGCTGGGACGATGTACTCGCAAACAAGAGTGGCTTTAGCTACGGCGTGGGCATGCTGCAGAGCAATGCGGCGGATGCGGTCGTCAATAGCTGGAAGATTGCCGACAACACGCAGACCTCGCTCAAGTGGGATGGGCTGCAGCCCAATACGGAGTATCGATTCGCCATCGCCGCCGTTAAGAATGGATCCACGACCGAAACAGGTATTCGCTCGGCAATCATCACGGTCAAGACCATGCCCGATGGCATGACGATGACCGTGAGCGGACCTGCGGCGAATGCTGCGGAGGGGTCGGATCTTGGATACGACTCTTCGGTTGAGCGCACGGCGGGAAGCCACCTGACGCTCTCGGCGATTGGCCATGTGAAGCAACTCGGTGCCGACGATAGCGAAACAGGGCTGGCACCGACCTATATGTGGTACCGCAAGGGCCGCGGCGAGACAGAGTTTAAGCTCGTGGGTGCCGATGGCAACCTCGCGGCTGGAACGGCCTCAAAGCTCGAGATTGACCTGACCGCAGACGATGACGGTGCGCAGTATTACTGCCACGTGGGATACACCGACGTGGGCCTTGACACCGGCACGACGCTCGTGAATATCGAGGCCGAGGAGACGGCGCCCACAACGGTGAACGCCACCCCGATCCGCACGCGCCGCCTGTTCTCACAGGCAAGTGCGGGCGCCAAGAAGTTCCTGGACCATACGCTGGTAAACACCGCCGGCCCAACCGATTCCGAAGGCTCAAAGGACCCCGAGACTCCTGAGACCCCGACGAACCCGGACAAGCCCAAGTCCGACAACGGAGCTAAGACCGACACCAAGGTCAAGACTACGACCACAGCGAAGAACCTCGCAAACACCGGCGACCAAACATTCGCCCTAGTCGCCACCGCAGCAGCAGCGGGAGCAACGCTCGTAGTGATAGCCCTCATCATGCTGATCAAGCGCCGCAAGGCCCACTAGTAGCCAGTCGAACATATCGACAACCCAAAAACCCGGGTAGCCAAAAAACAGGCCACCCGGGTTTTCTGTTGAGTGGAGACTCCGCAAGCGGAAACTGCATCCCATAATTAGCGCCCGGAACGGGACACATTTTCCGTCAAGCCCTCATCCGGAAAATCCATCCCAGTTTGAGCGCCCAGACCGGGACGCACTTTCCCAAAGGGTCCTCAACGGGAAACTGCGTCCCATAATTAGGCCGAGAAATGGGATGAACTTTCCCAATGAGAGCCAACCGGAAACCACGTCCCAGAATCAGCCCCCAAAGTGGGACGCACTTTCCCAACGAGCCTCAACCGGAAAAAATATCCCGGAATCCAGCTGAATAGTGGGACACACTTTCCCAATCGGGTCCCAAGCGGAAACTGCATCCCACTCCAGACATGGATTCTGGGACACGCTTTCCGGATGCAAAAAAGGCCACATGACGTGGCCTTCAACTTATATATGTTCAGCAGATTCCCCCATGACAAGCCGTGCTCCAACAACAAGGCGTCTGTCCGGGCGGAGGCATATAAGGTTCATCGCGAGTTCTGCACGCAAAGAAGGCCACTTAATGTGGCCTTCGTCTTGCGCAGGACTGTCCGAGCAGGGAACCTTATATGCCTCCGCCCGGACAGACGTTTCAGTTATGAACTCGCAGCTAGTCGCTACTTGATCTTGGTCGTACCCGGCGCCAGGTTGGGGTCGGTCTCGTTGGCCTCGGTCTGGAAGTGCTCGGTGTACACGTTCTTGCCGTCGCGGAACATCTCGTAGTATTGCATCTTGGCGTAATCCTCGCGCGCCTTGGTGGCGGCTGCTGCTGCGGCGTCGTCGCCGGTGACGTTGGAGGAGAGTGCCCAACGCAGGCTGGCGTCCTCGTAGCCCACGGAGTTGATGGCGGGCAGCGACTCGCGCAGCGTCATGTGCGCTTTCTGGTAGTCGGTCAGCGGTGCGCCGATCAGCTGCATAAGCTGCGTGGACAGGTAGTTGGTGGACAGGTCGTCGACCTCACTCGTCTGGTCGCAACCGGCAACGTCGTAGTTGGCCCAGATGATGTAGTCGGTCTGCCACAGACGTTCCTGGTGCGTGGCGTCGTCTTCGCCGGTAAACCACTTGTCGTTGAACTTGGACGGGAAGAACGGCTGGTGGTCGCCCCAGAACACCACGACTACCTTACGGTCGAGCTTGCTCAGGGCGTTTAGGAAGTAGCGAAGCGCCTGGTCGGACTGCTCGATGCACGAGACATACTCGTCGACATCGGAGAGCGTGCCGTCCTCGACGGTCTTGGCGTCCAGATCGGTCGTGTCGATATTCAGGTGCATCTGCTTATCGACCGGCAGCAGACCCGTATCGTAGCCCGAGTGGTTCTGCATGGTCACGTCGAAGATAAACTGCGGATCGGCGTTCTGGTCGAGCAGCTCAAGAATCTTGTCGTAGGTAGCCTGGTCGGTCACCATGCCGCGCAAGGTGTCGGCTCCCTGGAAATCGTTGATGGACAGGAACTGGTCAAAGCCAAAGTCCTTGTAGACGTTCTCGCGGTTCCAGTTGGTTGCGTGATTGGGGTGCATAGCCGTGGTGGAATAGCCGAGCGATTTGAACTGCTCTGCCAGGTTCCCGGTCGTTTCCATGTTGTAGATGGTGTAGGGGTACACGCCCGAGCCCAGGTTGGCCATGGAGTTGCCGGTCATAAACTCAAACTCGGTATTGGCGGTGCCGCCGCCGTAGGCGCTCACGTAGAGCTTACCGCGGCTGAGGCAGTTGGACAGGTTCTTAAAGTACTGCGGGCCCTCGTAGCCGGCGCGCATGTTCTGATAGATCGACAGATCCGAGAAGGTCTCGTTCATGATGGCGATGACCGTGGGCTTCTCGCTGTCGAACTGCTCCTTTGCGGCGGTGCGCTCGTCACTCTTGGCTGCGTCGGACTTGTCGTAGGCCTTGGCGTACTTTTTGAGCGTGGCCTTGGCATCGTCGACGAAGTAGTCGGCGGGTTTGGGCGGCTTGATGGACTGCGCTGCGCTAATGAAAGCGGGCAGGTAGCCCTCGCGCCAGTAGCTCTCGAGCGGGCGCCAGGTGTAGACGGTGATGCCGAGGGTGTTGTAGTAGTCGATGAGCGTGACGTGTGCGGTCACGCCGCCCAGGCACAGCACCGCCACGAGCAGGTTGGTGAGCAGCATGCGCTTGGCGTTGGCGGCGCCCTTCTGACGGTGCGGTGCCACCAGGCCGGCGTACTCGCACAGCAGCATGGCGATGGCGGTAAAGCCCATGGACAGCACGCAGAACAGCGAGATCGAGAAGGTGTAGCCGGTGCCGGCGACCGCAGCGGCGGTGGAGATGGCCGAAAGGTCGCCCGGCTGGATGGGCATGGATTTAAACGTGATGACGAAGAACTCGGCAATGCCCAGGACAAAGAGGGCAAAGGCCAGGACCGCGGGAGCTGCGCCGTGGCGCTGGAACAGGAAGAACAGGCCGACCATGAGCGTGGTGATGATGGCCCACTCGAGCAGGATGCACAGGGGGTAGACCCAGGTAAAGTCGTGGTTGGACGAGACCTCCATGCCCAGCAGCGCAAAGACGCCGGCGAGCAGCAGGCACAGGACGGCGGCGACGAGCGGTTTGCCCACAAAGGCGCCGCGCAAACGAGCGAGCTTGCCGGTGGGGGTGGGCGCATCGGCCGAGGCGAACGCAAAGACGCGCGGGGCGATGCGGTCGCGGGCGATACTGGCCCAAGCGCAGCCGGTGAGGATGGCATTGGTCAGGATGAGCATCACAAAGGCGAGCGGCTCGTTTTGGGCGACGAGGCCAATGGCGCCCCAAATGGTCAAAAAGAGCTGGAACAGGCCGAAGGCGACGCTCCACCCAAGAGCGCTTTTGGCAACGGTGCCCGACTGAGCGCGAATGGTCTTGGCCTCGCGCAAAACAAGGTAGACGGTCGCCGCAAGACCGACGAGCGAGATGGCGGCAGCGAACATGCTGAGACTCCTCACAAACTTAAAACCTACGAAAGCGGGGGTTTACCCGATTGTTACCTAAATATGCGCTGCATTTGCGGGCTGCGCACAACAACCAGCCATATTAACGCGCATGTGCGGCGGTGTGGCGCAATGTAGTGGCGGCCTGCGCGATAATGGACGGGAATTACACGGAAACGTAAAGGCTTCTTAAAGAATTAGCGAGGATGAGGCGATGAACGAGCAGGTTTGCACCAAGGCTGTGGATACGTGTGGCTATCCGGTCGAGACCACGGGCAATGCGGTGCTGGACACGTTGGAGCACCGTTCCTCCACGCGTGCCTTCGCGCGTGATGACGACGATCGTCCCGTGGCGGTGACCGACGAGCAGCGGGCGGCAATCTTGCATGCGGCGAGTCGCGCGCCGTCGGCGGGCGCCATGATGATGTATTCCATCGTGAGCATTCGCGAGCAGGCTACGCTGGATCGTCTGGCCGACCTGTGCGACCACCAGCCCATGATCGCCAAGGCGCCCTGGGCACTAATATTTGTGGTCGATTATGCCAAGTGGATCGATCTGTTTGAGCACGTGGGCTGCTTTGAGCCCGAGTTTGTCGAGCGCACGGGTAAGGCGCCCCGCCGCGCGCCGGGTTTGGGCGACTTTGCCATCGCGGCTCAGGACGCCGTGATCGCCGCGCAAAACGCCGTGGTCGCCGCCGAGGCCCTGGGGCTGGGGAGCTGCTACATCGGCGATGTTATCGAGAATGCCGAGGAAGTTGCCGGGCTGCTGGACTTGCCGCCCTATACCATGCCGCTGTCGATGCTCATCATCGGCACGCCCCGTAAGGAGCGTCCGGCCATTGCGCATCCCGTGGTGAACCTGGTGCACGAGGAGCGCTACTGCCGCGCCGATGCTGCGACTATGGATGCGCAGGTGGCCGAGATGGACGCGATGTTCCGCCCGCATGCCCGCGAGGTGGGGGAGCGCGTCGTGGACATCTATACCCGCAAGCACACGAGTCCCTTTATGGCCGAGATGAGCCGATCCATGGAATGGTGGTTCAAAAACTGGCTTGGAAAATGACGAATGTGACAAAGGGACAGTCCCTTTGTCGCATTCCATATCGCGGCGGTGGCCTAAAGGCCGTATAAATGTTTATCTAGCTGGGAAAACAGCGCCATTCAAACATGGGCCGATTACCTATAATTCCTTCGAACATTAAAGTTGGGAGGAAACCGGCTTATGGAACAAAAGGCCAAGGAGGCAGCTTCGCACGCTGCGATTCCTGTGAGCATCTCGGCGATGCTCGTCACGCTGGGCGTGGTGTACGGCGATATCGGCACCAGCCCTATGTATGTAACCAAGGCGCTCGTTGCCGGCAACGGCGGCATCGGAAGCGTCACGGAGGAGTTCGTGCTCGGCGCGCTCTCCCTTGTCGTGTGGACGGTCACGCTGCTGACCACCATCAAGTATGTGCTCATCTCGCTGCGCGCCGATAACCATGGTGAGGGCGGCATCTTTGCCCTGTACAGCCTGGTCAAGCGCTGCGGCAAATGGCTTATCATCCCCGCCATGCTAGGTGGCGCCGCGCTGCTCGCCGACGGCATCCTCACGCCGGCCGTTACCGTTACCACGGCCATCGAGGGCCTGCGCACCATCCCGGCGGTCCATGCCGTGCTGGGCGATGACCAGGGCCGCGTCGTCGCCATTACGCTCGCCATCATCATCGTGCTCTTCTTGGTGCAGCGCATCGGTACGGCCAAGATCGGTCACGCCTTTGGCCCCATCATGACGCTGTGGTTCCTGTTCCTGGGCGGCACGGGTCTGTTCTTTGTCTTCCAGCACCCCGCCGTGCTGCTGTGCCTCAACCCGGTGCGCGGCATCGCCTTTTTGCTGAGCCCCAACAACCACGCGGGCATCATGATTCTGGGCAGCTGTTTCCTCGCCACCACCGGTGCCGAGGCGCTCTACTCAGACATGGGCCACGTCGGCCGCGGCAACATCTACGCTACCTGGCCGTTCGTTAAGTGCTGCCTGCTGCTTTCCTATATGGGCCAGGGCGCTTGGCTTATGAACAACGCTGCCAACCCCGAGCTCATGGGCATTGCCGACCTCAACCCGTTCTACCAGATGCTCGCCCCGGGCCTGCGCCCGTTTGCCGTAGGCCTTTCCACCGTCGCGGCCATCATCGCCTCGCAGGCGCTCATCACCGGCGCATTCTCGCTGGTGTCCGAGGCCAGCCGTCTGGACCTCATGCCGCACATGCAGGTCTTCTACCCTGCCGAGACCAAGGGCCAGCTCTACATCCCCATGGTCAACAACGTCATGCTTGTCGGCTGCGTCATCGTGGTGCTGCTGTTCCAGAACTCGGCGCATATGGAAGCTGCCTACGGCCTTGCCATCACGCTGACTATGATGTGCACCACGCTGCTGCTCTTCTTCTACCTGCATGAGGAGCGCAAGCTCAAGGTTGCTCCGTGGATCTTCGCGGCCTTCTTCCTTTTGCTCGAAGGCTTCTTCTTCGTGAGCTCGCTCACCAAGTTCTTCCACGGCGGCTACTTCACCATCCTCATGGCTGCACTCATCATGGGCATTATGGTGTGCTGGTACAACGGCACGGCGGTCGAGCAGCGCCAGTTTACGCTGCTGCCGCTGCGCAGCTACCTGCCGCAGCTCAAGCGCCTGCGCGACGACGACCGTTACGAGCGCATGAGCGACAACGTCGTGTACCTGACCAAGGACACCCATACCGACTACATCGACCGCGACATCGTCTACTCGATTTTGGACAAGCATCCCAAGCGCGCTCGCGCCTGGTGGTTCGTGAATGTCGAGACCATGGACGAGCCGCATACCTTTGCCTATTCGGTCGAGACGTTCGGCACCGACTACGTGTTCCGCGTGCATCTGTACCTGGGCTACAAGATCAACCAGCGCGTCAATGCCTACCTGCGTCAGGTTGTTCAGGACCTGGCTGCCACCGGCGAGCTGCCGGCGCAGACGCATGACTACTCGGTCTACAAGGATCCGGGCAACATCGGTACGTTCAAGTTCGTCCTGATCCGTAAGCTTCTGGCGCCCGAAAGCGATGTGGAGCCGAGCGAGCGTACGGCCATCACGCTCAAGTACATCATCCGCCGCGCCGCCGGCACACCCGCGCGTTGGTACGGCCTGGAGAACTCCAACGTGAGCTTTGAGTACGTGCCGCTGTTCACCAAGTTCAAGGCCGTGAACAAGATGCAGCGCCTGGCTCCCAACGAGCGGCCGTAGTCGACGCTCGAGGTTTGTCTGCGAACGGGCGGGCTTGTAATGACGGAGATTGAGTCCTGGGAGGAAACCATGGATGCAAAGGTGCTTGACGGTTGCGATCTTGCTGCCGAGCTGGTGCGTGAGGCGCGCGTCGACGCCGCCGAAGATCGGTTCTTTACGAATCGTGCCAACATGGACATGGCCGACCGTGTGATCTCGATCGTGGTGACGCTGCTTGTCGCGGCGTGCGTGTGCGCACTGCTCGCGCACATGCTGTTTGTCTAACGATCGCAGACTGCAAAGGCTGTACACTTGGAACCACCACAAGGGGAAACCACCACAAAGGTGCCTGTCCCCTTTGTGGTGGTTTTTGTTTTTGAGAGAGGGGCGGGGCACTGATGGACGTCCGTACGGACGGCGATATTGCCGATAGCTTT
>OKVB01000500.1_pt1 | contig 19974 bp, 17 predicted proteins | sample 1606651 | NCBI WGS metagenome assembly OKVB01 (sample SAMEA3882518, study PRJEB24775) | human gut metagenome | biome: human-associated habitat; feature: intestine environment; material: feces | place: Netherlands | collected 2009/2010 | reverse complement strand
AAGGTGAGGAGGAGTGTATTGTCGAGCGCCAAACTGTCGCCCATGTGACAACGAGCGAGGCGCTCGGGACGCACGACCGCCACGTCGCCCGCAAGCTCATCAACCTCAATGTGCCCGAACTCGATCGTGTGGAGTTTGATGTGGAGTAATGCGGAGCATGGGATGGCTCCCGCGCACAGGCACAAGTCGCGGCGAGGCTCAGACGCGACGCAGGCACATGCAAAAAGCGGGACGTAGTTCACGTCCGCGCCCCGCTCGCTGTTTTATTGCCGTGAATCAGACGTCCGCATCGACATCGCCAGACTCCACCGTAAACGCCGGATCGGTGCTCACAAGATAAAATCGGGTCACCTCAGTATTTCTAATTAGGTAAATCTGCCCCTGATTGCGTCGGCGCGATATATACGCAACGTGAACCGTGCCGAATTCTTCGCCGTTTTCCTTCTTTAATATCAGGATGTTGGGGTCATCCGTACGCTTAAACTGCCCGTCTGTGCAGATTCCGTCTTGATCGACCAGCTGCCATCGACAGTTGTCCTCCTCAAGAAAAGCCAGGGTTTCCCGACTCGTTTTGTCATCCCGATAGTAACCATCAATGGCAAACCCTTCGGAAGCGCATTCCTGCATATAGGACGTTTCTCGGCTTATAGCAAACAGCCCTGTAGCGCCCAGGAGCACAGCCAGGCAGATCACTGCAAGGGTTATCGAAATAGCACGGCGGCCCATGTTAGCCCAATCGATAGTTGTTTAACGGAGCGCGAAACATACCTGGAACCTCCGATATCAGGGGGAATGTCGCCAGCAGGCTGACGACAACTATATGTTTCTAACATCAAACCATATGGCTGCCACTCGCGGAGGGGGCATCGGCGAACGGCGTGTTTTCATACTCCATTGGTCAAACCTAAGCGCAACGCTACAGCTCGTACTTGTACACGCGGTAGATGTACTTTTCGGCTTCCATCTCGTAGGTGGCGATGGGCAGTCCATAGCGATCGTACTCGGTAAAGGTCTTGGCCTGGCCCGAAGCCACGAGCATACTATTCGAATTGCCGACGCGCTGCGCGCTGCTCACATAGCCCGAAAACAGCACGGCGATCTGGTCCTCAAGTTCGTAGGTGCGCGCCGTCTCGTCCACTGTAAAGATGCGCCCAAACGAATGCGTGCCCTTGTTGTAGTCGGTCACCACCGCGGCGCCCAGCTGGCCCCAGTCGAACTTGGGATAGCTCTCAGCCGCACCAAAGTTGTTGTCGTACAGCAGCACCTGGTAGCGACCAGTCGTTGCCATGTCAGAACTCGGCAGATACGTCACGCTGTGCTGGCCCGCATTGAGCGAAAAATCGCCCTGGGCCTGCAGTAACTTGTCCTCAAAGCCCGAACCGGCCCATTGCCACTCCTTTCTATTTCTGGATCCATCTTCTCACTGTTGGCGGACGAAAATGATCCGTTTTCCTCCGTCCCCGAGAGGTCATTTTTTAGTACTTGAAGAAGCCCTCGCCCGAGCTTTCGCCCAGCTTGCCTTCGTCGAGCATTTTCTTGAGGACGGACGCCATAGCCTTAAAGTTGTAGGGCATCATCATCTTTTTGAGCAGCGGGCTCACCAGGCCCGGGACCTTCTGATACTGCATAACGATGTTGTAGGCCGTCTGGATGCCCACCGTGTCGAACACGCGGAACGGACCTTTGGGAGCGCCAGTGCCGCGCGTCCATGCGAGGTCGATACTCTTGGGGTCGCTGACGCCCGAGACATACAGGTCAAGGCCCGAGAGCAGCCACGGCACCAGCATAGAGTTGAGCAGGTAACCGTTCTTTTCCTTGTTGACGGGAAGTGCCAGCATGCGAATGTCGTTGGCGAAGTCGACGAGCTCGTCGAAATAGCGCTTGTCGGTCTGGTCCTGGGCCATGACCTCGGTCATGTTGTTCTTCCAGATGGAGTTGGCAAAGTGCAGCGACAGGTACTTCTCGGGGCGACCAGTGTACTTGGCAAAGGTGCTCGGCAGCAGCGTAGAGGAGTTCGTCACGATGACGGTCTTTTGCGGCAGAACCGGGGCGAGCTTCTTGTAGAAGTCGATCTTTGCCTGGGTGTCCTCGGCCATAGATTCGATAACCAGGTCGGCGTCGGCCGCGGCCTCGGCGAGGTCGAGCTCCAGCTTGAGCGTGGAGTAGGCACGCTCGACGGCGGCGAGTGCCGCCTCCTTGTCGAAGGGCTTGCCGCTATCGGCGATACCGGCGCACCACTCGCCCGTGCCGTCCGTCATGCCCTCGATAGCAGCGATGTACTCCTCGCGCACATGATCGATCTTGGGCTGGGTACGGCCGATGCTGCCCTCGCTGCGCAGCCAAATCGTTACATCAAAGCCGCAGTAGGCTGCCTGAAAGGCAATCTGGCTTCCCAGCACGCCGCCGCCGGCAACGCAAACGGTCTTGTAGCTCATAGGAACAGTCCTCTCTTACGTAATTCCATAGATGTGTATTTATTCAACCGTAAGGGGACAGCACGCTGGGGGTGGGTTCTATAAACGGACGGTAATTTGCGGCGAACGGCTACATATGTTCATTATCTCAGGGTTCCGAGGGCGATTTTTTGTGCCACCGAGACGTCGTTTGCGGAAGTATGCGGCAAATTCCGGAACCCTTGAGCACACCCCGGTTTTCCGCCAATAAAACCGCAGGTACAGAGCTTGTACATATCCGGTATGCTCGGCCTATTCAGATTTTGCCGCATACTTCCGAAATCTAAGTTCGCAAGGGGTAATAGCCGGGTTGTTTACGCAACATATGTCCAGCAAAAACGGGTGGTAGCCGGTACGGCCACCACCCGTTTGTCTCATATCCAGCCCATAGCAGGCCAGCTACTTCTTAATGCCGCGTCCCAGGCGCTCAGCGACCGACGCCACGGCGCTCTCATCGACCGAGCCGCAGCTCACGCAGCCGTCATGGGCACGCATCTGGCCGGTGACCTCGTCCATCGCGAGCGGCGCCACCTTCTCGAGCTTAAAGCCCTTGCCGGCGCGCATATTCTCCTTTGCCACACTGATCATGAGCTTAATACGGTTGAGCTGGTTGACCTCGGATGCACCGGGGTCGTAGTCCACCGCAACGATGTTGCTCTCGGGATGCTGGCGGCGCAGCTCCTTAATCACGGCCTTGCCCACCACGTGGTTGGGCAGGCACGCGAAGGGCTGCGTGCAGATGATGTTGGGTGCGCCGTGGTCGATCAGGTCGAGCATCTCGGCCGTGAGCAGCCAGCCCTCGCCCATGTTGTTGCACACCGAAAGCACCGTGCGGGCCTTGTCGGCCATGGTGCCGATGCGCTCGGGCGCCTCAAAGCGGCGGGACTTTTCGAGCATCTCCTCCACCGGCGTACGCATCCAGTCCACGAGCTTGATGAGCGCCTGCATGCCTGCACGCGTGGTAGCAGAGCTTCCCAGCTCGTCCTTCTGCAGCTCGGCGTTGCTCATGGAGTACAGGAAGAAGTCGAGCAGGCCCGGTACCACGGCCTCGCAGCCCTCGCGCTCGATCACGTCGACCACGTGGTTGTTGGCCGTGGGATGGAACTTGACCAGAATCTCGCCGACCACGCCCACGCGCGGCTTGGTGCTCTCGCCCACGAGCGGCATGGTGTCGAACGCGCGTATGGCCTCACGCGCAAGCTTGGTGTAGTTGTGCCTGTTGAACTTAGGCGCCAGCTTGCGGGCGCGCGCCATGTACTCCTCGTAGAGCGCGTTGGCGGCACCGGGCGTTGCCTCGTACGGGCGGCAGCGGTAGAGCATCTGCATCATCACATCGCCAAAGAGCACCGCGTAGACCGCCTGCTTGAGCAGCGCCGGCGTAACCTTAAAGCCGGGGTTGTCCTCGCCGAGCGCCACGGCCGAAAGCGAAATCACCGGGATCTCGGGGTGGCCGCTCTCGCGCAGTGCCTTGCGGATGAGCGCGATGTAGTTGGTGGCGCGGCAGCCGCCGCCGGTCTGGCTGATAACCACAGCCGTCTTGGACAGGTCGTACCGGCCGCTCTCGATGGCCTCCATAATCTGGCCCGTCACCAGGATCGACGGATAGCAAATGTCATTGTTCACATAGCGCAGGCCGGCCTCGACGGCATCGTGGTCAGTCGAGGGCAGCAGCTCCAAGTTGTAGCCAGCACCGCGGAACACCTCTTTGACCAGGTCAAAGTGGATCGGCGCCATCTGCGGGCACAGGATGGTATAGCCCTCCTCGCGCATCTGCTCGGTAAAGGGCACCTTGGGCCACGCGGTCGATGCGCTCTCACGCTGCGCCTCAAACGTGTACTTGCGGCTCGCGAACGCGGGGGCATCCGTAGAGGGTGCCACCGGCGCGGCATCGCCCTGCTCGTAGGCCTCGCCCGCGGCCGTGGCATCGGCCAGGCGCTCGGCCTCCTGGTCCTTAAGCGCTGCCATGAGCGAGCGGATGCGGATGCGCGCGGCACCCAGGTTAGACACCTCGTCGATCTTAAGCACGGTGTAGATCTTGCCGCTGGCTTCCAGAATCTCCTGCACCTGGTCGGTGGTCAGAGCGTCCAGGCCGCAGCCGAAAGAGTTGAGCTGGATCAGGTCCAGGTCGTTGCGCATCGTCACAAAACGGGCGACGGCGTACAGGCGGCTGTGGTACATCCACTGGTCAACAACGCGAATCGGACGCTCGGGCTTTACCAGATGCGCGAGCGAATCCTCGGTAAAGACCGCAAAGCCAAAGCTCGAGATAAGCTCGGGCAGGGCGTGGTTGATCTCGGGGTCGTTGTGGTAAGGACGGCCGGCGAGCACAATGCCGTGACCGCCGTGGTCCTCGACCCACTTAAGAGCCTCCTCGCCCATGGTCTGGATGTCCTCGTGGAAACGCGCATCGGCCTCAAAGGCAGCGTTGACGGCGGCATCGACCTCGGAGCGCGTGATTTTAGGACCGCGCACGCGACCGCGACCGGCCTCAGCATCGGCCACGCGGTCGACGGCGAGCACCTGGTACAAGCGGCGCTTGAGCTCGGTCTTGTCGTGATAGGGCACAAACGGGTACAGGAACTCGATGTTCTGCTCGCGAATCTCGTCGATATTGAGCGCCAGCGCCGTGGGGTAGCTCATGACGATGGGGCAGTTATAGCAGTTGCCAGCCGTCGGGTCCTCCTTGCGTTCCCAACGCACGCACGGCATCCAGATAAAGTCGACGTCGCGGTCGATGAGGTTCATCACATGGCCGTGGCTCATCTTTGCCGGGTAGCACACGCTCTCGGACGGCATGGACTCGATGCCCGCCTGGTAGGTCTTCTTGCTCGACTGGTCGGACAGCCGCACGCTAAAGCCCAGGCGCGTAAAGAACGCGTGCCAGAAGGGGTAGTTCTCGTACATGTTGAGCGCACGGGGGATGCCGACGGTGCCGCGCGGGGCCTCGTCGGGGCTCAGCACCTCGCGGTTAAAGAGCAGCTCGTTTTTCTTTTTGAAGAGGTTGGGGGCCTCGGTCTTTTGCTTTTTGTGGCCGGCGCCCTTCTCGCAGCGGTTGCCGGTAATGAAGCGCCTGCCGCCGCCAAAGTCGTTGACGGTAAGCTGGCAGTTGTTAGAGCAACGGCCGCAGCGGACATGCTTTTGCGTCACGGTAAGGTGCGCGATGTCCTCGGCAGAAAGAATGGTCGAAGTGCCGTCGGCACCGGCGCGATCGCGGGCGAGCAGGGCCGCACCGTAGGCGCCCATGCAGCCGGCGATGTCGGGGCGCACGGCATGCACGCCGGTGAGCTGCTCAAATGCGCGCAGCGTGGCATCGGACATAAAGGTGCCGCCCTGGACGATCACCTGGCTGCCGATCTCCTTGGGGTCGCGCAGCTTAATGACCTTGAACAGGGCATTCTTGATGACGGAATAGGACAGGCCGGCGGCGATGTCGCCCACCGTGGCGCCTTCCTTTTGCGCCTGCTTAACGCGCGAGTTCATAAAGACCGTGCAGCGGCTGCCCAGGTCGACCGGGGCCTTGGCATGGATGGCGGCGTTGGCGAACGCGCGCACGTCCATGTTCATAGAGACGGCGAAGCTCTCGATAAAGCTACCGCAACCCGACGAGCAGGCCTCGTTGAGCATGATGTGCTCGATAACGCCGTCCTTGACGCGCAGGCACTTCATGTCCTGGCCGCCGATGTCCAGAATGAACTCGACGCCGGGTAGGAACGCCTTGGCGCCGCGCAGGTGAGCGACGGTCTCGATTTCGCCGGAGTCGGCCTTGAGGGCCTCGATGAGCAGTGCCTCGCCGTAGCCCGTGGTAGTCACGTGGCCGATAGTGCAGCCGGCGGGGATGTGGTTGTAGAAATCGGCCATGATGACCTTGGCCGTGCCCAGAATGTCACCGTTGTTGTTGCCGTACCAGGTGTGCAGCAGCTGACCGTCCTCGCCCACGAGCGCGGCCTTCATGGTGGTGGAACCGGCGTCGATGCCGATGAACACGCGGCCGGTGTAGCCTTCGAGCTTGCCCTTGGGGACGACCTCAGTGTCGTGGCGGGTTTTGAACTCAGCAAAATCCTCGTCGGTGGCAAAGAGCGGATCCAGACGCTCGACCTCGGCACCCTGCGTGTCACCCAGGGCATCGATGGCCTCGATGAGCTGCGGGAACGTGCTGAGCTTGTTGGACTCGTGCGCCATGGCGGCGCCGCTCGCCACAAACAGGTGAGCGTTTTGGGGCACGATGCGGTGTTCCTCGTCCAGGTTGAGCGTGAGGTAGAAGCGGTGGCGCAGCTCGGAGAGGTACTGCAGCGGGCCGCCCAGAAAGGCGACGTTGCCGCGGATGGGACGGCCGCACGCCAGGCCCGAGATGGTCTGGGTCACGACAGCCTGGAAGATGGAGGCGGCCACGTCCTCGGGGCGGGCACCCTCGTTGAGCAGCGGCTGGACGTCGGTCTTGGCAAAAACGCCGCAGCGGCTGGCGATGGGATAGATGGTGGTGGCGTTGGCCGCGAGCTCGTTGAGGCCGCTGGCGTCGGTGTGCAGCAGAGTGGCCATCTGGTCGATGAACGCGCCCGTGCCGCCGGCGCAGGTGCCGTTCATGCGCTGCTCGATCCCGTTGTCGAAGTAGATGATCTTGGCGTCCTCTCCGCCCAGCTCGATGGCGACATCGGTGGCCGGGATGAGGGTCTCGACGGCACGCTTGCTGGCGATGACCTCCTGGACAAACTCCAGGTCGAGCCACTGGGACAGCAGCAGGCCGCCCGAGCCGGTAATGGCGCAGGTCATCTGGGCCGTCGGCAGCACGGTCGCAGCGCCCTCGAACAGGTCGCGGGCGCAGGCGCGGACGTCGGTGTGGTGGCGCTGGTACTTGGCGTAGACGATCTGGTTGTCGTCGTTGAGCACGGCAAGCTTAACGGTGGTGGAGCCCACGTCGATGCCCAGGTGCAGGTTGCCGCGAGCGTTCTCGGGGTTGAAGATCGCGCCTTCGGGGGCGTGGGCGGCGGCTACGGGCTCAGCGGCGGTGGCGGGCTCGCTAGCGACGGACGTCTCCCCTGCCGCGTTCTTGGCATCGGCAACTGCCTCGGCAACTTTCTCGGCAGCTGCGGTCGCGGCCTTCTGCGCGGCATCCACCACGGCGGGTGCAGCTTCACGCGCGGCAGCGACCATACGGCCCTTTATGCCCTCGACGAGTTTGCTCATTGTCTCTCCTCTTAGTTGTTGGACTCGACGGCTGCGGCGGTGTCGGCCGCGTCCTCGAGCTGTAGGTTCAATAGCTTCATGCCGTATTCCGGTACGTTGATATCGATGGGTTGGCCATACAGGTCACCAGGGCGCACAAAAGCGAGCACCGTCATAATGCGCGCCATGGCCTCGGGCGATTCGGTGAGCCCACGCTCAAACCAGCGCTGAATCATGCCGACCTCGGCACTCACGACGTAGGTGACGTAGTAGTCAAAGAACGTGCCCAGCGCCAGGCCCAAAATGCCCGTCTGCGCACGCGGCACCACAGCCTCACGCGCGGTATCGATAATCCTTTTAATGAAGGCCTGGTCGCCGCCCGGACCCAGCAGCGCACCGATTAAGTCGCGGTTGGCCGCAAGATAACGCAGCAGCTCAACCGAACCGGGCGCCGGCTCGAGCTCATCGATGTTGTGATAGAGATCAGGCAGCTGAGCTGCGGTGATGAGCTCAATGCGCTCACGGATCTCGGCCAGCAAGCCGTCCTCGATTTGATTGATAAAGTCGGGGATATCGCGGTAGTGCGAATAGAACGTGCGGCGCGTAAGGCCGGCACGCTCGGTGAGCGACGCGACGTTAATGCGCGAAAGGTCGCCGCTTTCGGCAAGCTCGCTGGCAAGCGCTTGGCGAAGGGCACGCTGCGAGCGAAGGGACCGGCGATCGCATTTCTCGAGCTGGGACAAGCGTCCTCCTTGTTACTCAACCTGTGCGCTATTGCACAGTGCGAGTATTATTGCACACCGTGTGCATCAACACGTAAAGGCAATATTTTGGATGTGACGAAGGGGCAGTCCTTTGTCACATTATTCGATGACGGCGCGGGAGTTTTGCTTGTGCATGGTGGCGAGCATGTGTTTGGGGACGGCGTGGACCATGCAACTGCCGATAGTCGCGCTCGCGGCGGCCTTAGCTGCATCGCTGCCGTTTTTGGTCGCGTAGCTGTGGCGGAAGCGCTTGAGCATGGCGATGTCGTTGCCGCCGTCGCCGTAAACCGCGACCTCGTCCTCGGCAATACCGTAGTAGCCCGCCAGCCAGGCCACGCTCTCGCCCTTGTTGCACGCCACATCCGTGATCTCAAACATCACCGGATCGAACGGCGCGTTGACCACACGGTCCGATCGCTCGGCCAAATATGCCTTAAGATCGCGCTCCAGCTCGGGCGAGGTCACGCGGCAGTTGATCTTACACACATCGTGGCGCAGGATGTCGCCGATCGACTGATCGAAATACTGCTCCTCGTGATACCCGCCACGCGCGCGCATGCCGCGCATCACGATGCGCTTGATAGGGCTGTCCTTCTTAAAACCCGCCTGGTGCATCTCGAACGAACCGCTCGAGAACATGCCGTCGGGCGTGGAGCAGTCGAAGCAAATGTCCGGGAACGCCTTGAGCAGCTCCTCGGTAACCTGCGGGTCGATGGTCCAGGTCTTGAGCACCTCGCCATGGCTGTCACGCACGATGGATCCGTTGGAGCAGCAGGCGTCGAGTGCCAGACCTGTAAAGCCATGCTCGCCGATCGGCAGCGTCGAGCGTCCGGTCGCGGGAACCACATGCAGGCCAGCCTCGGTCAGCTCGCGAATGGCACGGCGAATGGTCCCGTCTGCCTCGTGCAGGGCATTCAACAGCGTTCCGTCTAAGTCACTCGCAAACATCTTGATCATGGGCATGCCTCTCCTTCGTCTGCACGATATTGTAGACGAGAACGGGCGCATCCCAAGAGAGGCACGCCCGTCAGGCGAAAGATTGTCCTACACCGCGGCAGGGCCGTGTTCGCCGGTGCGGATACGGATAACTTCTTCGACCGGCTCGACCCAAATCTTGCCGTCGCCGACGGCTCCGGTGCGAGCGGCGTTGCAGATGATGTCAACAATTCCGTCGACGTGCTCGTCGGCACAAATGAGCGTGAACTGCACCTTAGGGATTGTGTTGACGAGTAACTCGTTGCCGCGCACGTATTCCTTCCAGCCATGCTGCGCGCCGCAGCCCTGCACCTGGTTGATGGTCATACCACGAACATCAGCAGCAAACAGCGCATCTTTAAGAACCTCAAGCTTTTCCTGGCGCACGATAGCCGTGATCTTTTTCATAATGAATTCCTCTCTTTAATAAAGAAATGAATTGCCATTCAATGACGCGGGTTTCCCAGGTGCCGCAGATTGGGTTGAAAGAGGAGCGCCGCGTACTTTTGTACGCAAGCGACGGTTTGAAACCCAAGGTGCGGTGCCTGGGGAAGCCGCGCGACGATTGAACGGCAAGGTGCGGAGCTTGGGGAAGCTGCTAATCGAGTCCCGAGAAGGAGGGATACGCGCTCTCGCCATGCTGACTCGCATCCAGGCCCAGCGCCTCGTCGGCCTCGTCCACGCGCAGGCTGCCGTGGAACAGCGCCTTGACCACCGCGGCGATCACCAAATCGAGCACCAGCACAAGAGCGACCGTCACCACAATGCCCAAAATCTGCGAGATGAGCAGCGACACGTCGCCCGTGTAGAACAGGCCCCCCTTACCGGTCCACGAAAGCTCCGGCACGCAGAACAAACCCGTGAGCACGCCGCCCAAGATGCCGCCAACGCCGTGGCAACCGAACGCGTCGAGCGCATCGTCGTAGCCAAATTTGGTCTTGAGATGGCTAATAGCCAGGTAGCAAACGGGCGAGACGATCAGGCCCATGACCAGCGCCGCCCACGGCTCGACAAAGCCCGCGCCGGGCGTGACCACCACAAGGCCCGCAACCAAACCGGTGCTGGCACCCACCAGCGTGGGGCGACCGGTATGCACGCGCTCGACGACAAGCCACGAGACCATGCCCGCCGCGCTGGCCGTCACGGTGTTGAGGATGGCAAGCGCCGCCACGGCGTCGGCCTTAAACTCGCTGCCGCCGTTAAAGCCAAACCAGCCAAACCAAAGCAGCCCGGCGCCCAGCGCCACAAACGGCACGTTATGCGGACGGTAGCTCACCATGCCAAAGCCGCGACGACGGCCGAGCATTAAGCAAAGAATCAGACCCGTGAGACCGGACGAGATGTGCACCACGTCGCCACCGGCAAAGTCGAGCGCGCCGATAATGTCGCCGATAAAGGAGCCCTCGCCGCCCCAAACCATGTGGGCGAGCGGCGCATAGACCACGAGCAGCCAAATGCCCAGGAAGGCCGTCATGGCCCCAAACTTAACGCGGCCGGCCAGGCTGCCCGTGACGATAGCAGCCGTGATCATGGCAAAAGCCATTTGGAAGGCGATGTTGATGACCTGAGGGTAGACGGCACCGTCCGCGGCATTGCCCTCGGCCGCCTGCAGCACCTGGCCGAGCACCGGCAGGCACAGCAGCTGGTCAAGGCCTCCAATAAACGGGCTGGAACCGTCGCCGCCGTAGGCCAGCGACCAGCCGGCAACAATCCACAGCACACCAACCAGACCAATGGCGCCAAAGCACATGAGCATGGTGTTGATGACATTTTTGCGCCTAGACAGACCGCCATAGAAAAACGCCAGACCCGGTGTCATTAAAAACACGAGCATGGTGCAGATGAGCATAAACGTTGTCGATCCCGTATCGTACATTCGCTCCCCCTTGGTCGCATGAACGTTGTCGGCGCCCATAATGCGGCCGAGAGGCAACTGGTATAGACCAGATACGACGTTGTTAAACGCTGCGTTGTCGAATGGAAACGGTGCCGCAATCTTGGAAACGGCGCGGCAACGGACGCGAAACGAACGGGAAATACGCAGGCAAGGGAGCCGTGAGCGTACCCATCCCGGCTAGTGCCAAAACAGCTCGTGGGCGCGGTCGCGGAGATTAGTTGCTCGAATGACACCTTCGTAGCGATTGATGCGCAGACGCGGGAAGGCATTGAAAAAGCGCAGATCACGACGACTGAGTGACACGCTCGGTACCGGACGGCTCATGCGCTTACCGGCAAGGCGACGACTGAGCGACGGACGCGGCATGCTCGGCGCGGCATCGGCCACGCGGCGGGCAGCGAGCGCCAGGCCGCGAGCACCATCCGAAATAAACGTCGGCATCGAAGCCTTCTCGCGCAGGGCATCGAGCGTCGCATCGCCCAACTCCGCCAGCCATGCGTTAACGGCACGGCTGCGGATATGCGTCTGTGTCACCGAGTCGATCGCCGAATCGGGAATACGTTCGAGCATGGAGTCGGACGCATCGGCGAGCGACTCATTGATGCGGTCGGCAAGGTCGGCGCGCACACGCTCCAGCTGATCGGACAGACGCCGCCAGCTCGCCAACGAGCACGCTGCGTCGACCATCATCGCGACCGCGACGATAAAGGCGGACAGCCGCACAATCAGCACCGGCAGATGGGCAAGCAGACCCAACACCGCCGGCTCCACCACGCGACAAATGCACAACGCACCCAGGCCAAACGCGCATGCCCAGTACAGGCAGATACGTCCGTGCAGGTTAAACGGCAGGTGCGAATAGTCCCAAAAGCGAGCGCCTGTTGTTTTTTCCAGCAGCACGCCCACGCTGTACTCAATCACGCTGCATACGAGCGCTGAAGCGACAAACTGGCTCGACGCGTCAGGAATTCCGCGCAACAGCAGCCAGCAGGCAATGCCGCCCGCGCCATAGATAGGGCAGCACGGCCCCAGCAAAAAGCCGCTGTTGGCAAAGCGTCCGTGGTTGAGCATGGCGCAGACTGTCGATTCCCATGCCCAACCGCAAAAACCGTAGAAGGCAAACGAGAGTACCAGCGCCGAGAGCGGACAGGCGGCAAGCGTCGCGCCGCCAAACGCCATATCAATCGCGGTTCCCACCGTCTACCCTCTCCTCTTTTCGCTCGATTCGCCACTCACGCCATCGTCCGCCTCGTCCTTGCGCGGCAGACGGCCGGCGACCGTCTCGCGCAGAGCGCACCATTTATCCGCCAGACACACAATCCATGCCTCGCGACACGTCGGCGGCACCGGTACCAGCGGAAACATATGGCGTGCGATGATATTCCGCTCGCGCGGCGTCAGCTCAAAATCCTCTTCGGCTCGCGCCAGGGCAAAAAACGGATGGCGAAAGCCATGCAGCCGATGGCTTGGGTCGGGATCGTGCCAATCGTAGAGAAAGTAATCGTGTAACAAGGCTCCGCGCAGCAACGAGGCGCGGTCGACCGAGACACCGACGCGGCCCAGGCGCTCGGCAAAGGACAGGCTTGCCCGCGCTACCGAGGTCACATGTGTATAGACCGTCACATCGCCATGCTGGATAAACTCGCGCGTCAGGTCCAGACGGCCCGCCTGTGCCAGTTGACGGGCAGCATGGTCTACTTCGCACGCGATTTTCTCGGCACGAACGACATCGGACATGCTGCCTCCTTCCAGCGACTCACAGCGATAAGCCACGGCCTGTGCACAATCGATAAAAACATCATGGAACACATTAGTATGGCATCGGACAAAACGTTTTGCCCCACCAGTTGGCGAATTACCGCGCCGCCGTCACATATCAAACGCCAAAATGTGCGAGACTGTTTTGTGCAATTGTGCCGGCCAAGGGAGTGCCGGCGCACGATTCGCATGGAGTAACCCACAACGATGCTGCTTACGCAAACGACAACGCCCGAGGACGTCAAGGCTCTCGACCGCGCCGAGCTTCCGCTGCTCTGCGGCGAGATCCGCCACGCCATCCTCGAAAGCTCCGCCGCCGTCGGCGGGCACGTTGCCCCCAACTTGGGCGTCGTTGAGCTTACGGTTGCGCTTCATCGCGTGTTTAACTCCCCCATCGACAAGATTGTCTTTGACGTTTCGCACCAGACCTACGCCCACAAGGCGCTGACGGGGCGCGCGTACACTTATATCGATCCGGAGCGTTATGGTGAGGCTTCTGGCTTTGCCAATCCCGACGAGTCCGAGCACGACCTGTTTGCCATGGGCCACACCTCCACATCGGTGAGCCTGGGCTGCGGCCTGGCGCATGCTCGTGACCTGGCGGGCGACACGTATAACGTCATTACCGTTATTGGCGACGGCTCGCTTTCGGGCGGCCTGGCGTTCGAGGGCCTCAACAATGCCGCCGAGCTCGACAGCAACTTGATCATCATCGTCAACGATAACGACCAGTCCATTGCCGAGAACCATGGTGGCCTGTATCGCAATCTGGCCGAGCTGCGCGCCAGCAACGGCGCCTGCGAGCGCAACGTTTTCCGCGCGATGGGGCTCGACTACCGCTATCTGGACGCCGGTAACGATGTGTTGGCCCTCGTCGACGCGCTGCAGGAGCTGCGCGACATCGACCACCCCATCGTGCTGCACGTCTCGACCGCCAAGGGCAAGGGCTTTGAGCCAGCCCAAAACGACCCCGAGCGCTGGCATCACGTAGGCCCCTTTGACATGGCGACCGGCCGCAAGCTCTGCCCGGGCCATCCGAGCGAGCCCGCGCCGCGCACCTATGCCGATATTACGGGCGAGGCGCTCGGCGCCGCCATCGAGCGCGATCCGCAGGTCGTGGGCATCACGGCCGCCACGCCCTACATCATGGGCTTTACACCCGAGCTTCGCGCTGCCGCCGACAAACAGTTCGTCGATGTGGGCATTGCCGAGGAGCACGCCGTAACTTTTGCCACCGCGCTTGCGCGCTCGGGCGCCAAGCCAGTCTTTGGTGTGTACGGCACGTTTTTGCAGCGCGCCTACGACGAGCTGTGGCACGACCTGTGCCTCAACGATGCCCCCGCAACCATCTTGGTGTTTGGCGCGTCGATCTTTGGCACCACATCCGAGACGCACCTCTCGTTCTTCGATATTTCCATGCTGGGCGCTCTTCCCAACATGCGCTACCTAGCGCCGGCCTGCATGGAGGAATATCTGTCCATGCTGAGCTGGTCGCTCGACCATCGCGAGCATCCCGTGGCGATCCGCGTACCGGGCATCGGCCTGGTGAGCCGTCCCGACCTTGCGCCCGCCGAAGACACCGACTACAGCGCCGTTCGCTACAACGTGGTGCGCCAGGGTCGCGACGTTGCCGTGCTCGCACTTGGCGATTTCTTTGAGCTGGGCGAGCGCGTGGCAAACCGCTTGGCTGCCGAGTACGGCATCGAGGCCACGCTCGTCAACCCTCGCTTTGCAACCGAGCTCGACCGCGAGTTCCTCGACAGCCTTGCCGCCGAGCATCGCGTTGTCGTCACCCTCGAGGACGGCATCTTGGACGGCGGCTGGGGCGAGCGCGTGGCATGTTATCTGGCATGCACGCCGCTGCGCACCCGCACCTTCGGCATCGCCAAGGGCTTCCCCGACCGCTACGACCCCAACGAATTGCTCGCACAGAACGGCATGACGGTCGAGAACATGGCCGCCGAAGCCGTAAGGCTACTCAACGAGTAAGAAAACCTCCGCAAGGGAAGCGCCCCTGCGGAGGTTTTTGTTTTCACAGCTCAATTATCTCAATCTGTAACATCTAGAGCCCGAATTCCCGTCTAACTGTTACAGATCTAGATAAGACGTCTTAGTCCCAGACCTTTGTCTCAATCTGTAACAGATAGAGACCTTTTGGCCCTCCAGATGTTACAGATTGAGACAAAACAGCGAGGCGGGCCGCCACATCTGCAAGAACCACCACAAAGGTGCCTGTCCCCTTTGTGGTGGTTTTAAGTCATGGTCGGTGCGAAAAACGAATAACCGTTCATACGCGATCTCCTTACTTATATATGCGTCGCGTTGCCGCCATTATAGCGACCGCTGTGAGCGATCATGCCGTCTACAAAACGCTATTTCAGCTGCAATAACTAACGTTTCCCCAGATAAAACCTGCCAAAATAAACCTGTCCCTTTTTAGTAGGTACAATAACCCATAAGGCAAGTATGTTTCTGAGTTATTTCGTGTTGACCCATTTGAGCGCGATGGGGTATAACTCTACTCAACCGCTAGGGATTTTATTGAGAAAGGTGTTCTACCATGAGCAAGAACCTCTCCCAGCAGGTCGTTCTCGACCGCCGCGGCTTTGTCGCCGCCACCTTCGCAACCGTCGCCGGCCTTGGTCTTGCCGGCTGCTCCGACACCAGCGCCGAGGCCGACAAGGGTTCCGCCGCCGGCTCCTCCAAGGGCTCCGAGGATACCGAAGCTTCCACCACGCTCGACGCTAAGGCATTCGACAAGCTCGTCGACAACGGCCCCAAGGCCGATGACGACGCCATCGCCGCCAGCACCTGGGCGACGGCCGTCAAGGACGCGGGCGTCTTTAAGATCGGTGGCGTTCAGACCTCCACGCTCTTCTCCCTCCTCAACGAGAAAGACGGTCAGACCCGCGGCTTCGATGCCGGCATCGCGCAGCTTCTGTCCAACTACATCCTGGGCGAGAACAAGGTCGAGATCACCCAGGTGACCTCGGACACGCGCGAGTCCGTCCTGCAGAACGGCCAGGTCGACGCCGTCTTTGCCACCTACACCATCACCGACGAGCGCAAGAAGCTCGTATCCTTTGCCGGTCCCTACTACTACAAGCAGCAGGCCATCCTGGTGCTCGCCGATAACGACGACATCAAGAGCGTCGACGACCTGGCCGACAAGAACGTCGCCGTCCAGTCCGGCTCCAACGGCCCTGCCATCCTGGAGGAGTTCGCTCCCAAGGCCAGCCAGCAGGAGTTCAAGACCGACGAGGAGGCCCGCCAGGCACTCCAGCAGGGCCGGGTCGATGCCTACGTCATCGATAACAACATGCAGCAGAGCGCCCTGGTCCGCGAGCCCGGTAAGTATAAGATCGCCGGCAAGCCCTTCGGCAGCAAGGAGCCCTATGGTATCGGCCTGCCGCTCGATTCCGACGGCGTCGCCTTTGTCAACGACTTCCTTAAGAAGATCGAGGACGATGGCACCTGGACCGAGCTGTGGCAGATCTGCATCGGCGACCGTACGGGCGACACCAATGTTCCCGAGCTGCCCGAGATCGGCGCCTAGGCAGCGAGCCTGGTAACGACCGCAACGAAACCATATGGAAACGCATGGTGCGCTTTATTGCGGTAAACTGTTTCCTCACTGAGTTGTCGGGGCTTCCGTACACACGGGAGCCCCTTTCCTTATCGGCGGGAGGTCCGCATGAGTCTCTCCGAGCTCTGGTCGCTCTATGGCCAGAACTATATCGACGCGCTGCTAGCAACCTGGGGCATGACGCTTGAGTCGTTTGCCATCGCCATGGTACTGGCCGTCGCCGTCACCGTGATGCGCGTGTCGCCGCTCAAGCCACTGCGCGTCTTTGGCGACCTGTATGTCCAGGTCTTCCGTAACATCCCCGGCATCGCGCTGCTCATCATCGTCGTCTATGCGCTGCCGCCGCTCAAGGTCGTTCTGCCCTACCGCACCTGCGTTATCGTCGCCACGGTACTTTTGGGCTCGGCCTTTGGTTCCGAGAACTTTATGAGCGGCATCAACACCGTTGGCGTCGGTCAGGTCGAAGCCGCACGTTCGCTCGGCATGAGCTTTAACCGCATCCTCGCCAAGATCGTGATTCCGCAGGCGCTGCGCTCGAGCGTGCTGCCCATGACCAACCTCTTTATCGCCGTCATGCTCACTACTGCCTTGGGCAGCCAGGTGCCGCTTAAGCCGCAAGAGCTTACCGGCGTGGTGAGCTATATCAACACGCGCTCACTTGGCGGCGTCGCCGCGTTCTTTATCTCGGCGCTCGGCTACCTGGGCACGGCCTTTGTGGTGAGCCACATTGGCAACTATATCGATAAGAAGGTGAGGATCCTCCGATGAGCAAGCATTCCTCCCCCGCACTTACCATGCGCGATGCGCTCTACGAGGCTCCCGGCCCCAAGATGCGCGCCAAGATTCGCATCGGCACCGCCATCTCGCTTGTTGCCGTCGCCGCGCTCGTCGCCCTGGTGCTGCAGCGCTTTTATGTGACCGGCCAGCTTTCGGTCCACTATTGGTATTTCTTTACGCACCTCACCACCTGGAAGTTCTTGCTTGCCGGCTTTGAGGGCACCGTTAAAGTCGCACTCACCGCTGGCGCCATCGCGCTGGTGCTGGGCTTAGCCCTTATGCTCGGCCGCACCAGCGACATTAAGCCGCTGCAGCTGGTCTGCCGCGTGCTCACCGATTTCTTCCGCGGCGTACCGAGCCTTCTGTTCATTTACTTCTTCTTTTTGGTGCTGCCCCAGTACAAGATTGCGCTGCCGTCGTTTTGGATGCTCACGCTCCCCGTCGCACTCGCTGCAGCCGGCGTACTCGCCGAGATCTTCCGCGCCGGCGTCAACGCCGTGCCGCGCGGGCAGGTCGAGGCGGCCCAGGCGCTCGGTCTCTCCAAGGCTAAAATCACCTTTAAAATCGTGTTGCCGCAGGCCATTCGATTTATTATTCCGTCGTTGATTTCGCAGCTTGTGGTCGTCGTCAAAGACACCACCGTCGCCTACGTGGTGAGCTACCCCGACCTCATGCAAAATGCCCGCGTGCTCATTACCAACTACGACGCCCTCGTGTCGGTCTACCTGGTAATCGCGGTCATCTACATCCTCATCAACGTCGCGATTAACAAGGCCGCTGTCTACGTTTCGCACAAGACCGGCGCGACCATCATCCGCTAACGCTTTACCATTTCGAATCATAAGGAGCCGAGCACCATGGCACAGAGCACCTCATCCACCGGCAATCAGCCGCTGATCGAGCTCAGACACGTCGATAAGCACTATGGCGAGCTGCACGTTCTCAACGACATCAATCTGTCGGTCGACCGCGGCGAGGTCGTCGTGGTGATCGGACCCTCGGGCTCGGGCAAGTCGACCATGTGCCGCACCATCAACCGCCTGGAAACCATCGACTCGGGCGAGATTCTCATCGAGGGCGAGCCCCTGCCGCAAGAAGGCAAGGATCTTGCCCGCATGCGCGCCGAGCTGGGCATGGTTTTCCAACAGTTCAACCTGTTTGCACATATGACCGTACTGCAGAACGTCATGCTGGGGCCGGTCGACGTGCTGGGCGTGTCCAAGGAAGAGGCTCGTGAGCGCGCCATGGACCTGCTGAGCCGCGTGGGCGTGGCCGAGCAGGCCGATAAGGTGCCCGCACAGCTCTCGGGCGGCCAGCAGCAGCGCGTGGCCATCGCCCGCTCGCTTGCCATGCAACCCAAGGCCATGCTCTTTGACGAGCCCACGAGCGCCCTCGATCCCGAAATGATCAACGAGGTGCTCGAGGTCATGGTCCGTCTGGCCCAGCAGGGCATGACGATGATCTGCGTGACCCACGAGATGGGCTTCGCGCGCAAGGCCGCCGACCGCATCGTCTTCATGTCGGACGGCCAGATTCTCGAAGAGAACACGCCCGACGAGTTCTTCGACCATCCCCAGACCAAGCGCGCCCAGGACTTCCTCAACTCCATCAAGGGCCACTAACCCAATTGCCACGCGGGCAAATTCATCAGTAACGTTTGTCCCGCGCCACCCCTGTGCCATGTCCACCCGGATTCGAAAGCCGCAACCATGATCGGAACCCGCACCTCATCGTCCTACAACCCGCATGTCGACGTCGACCCCGCCGACCGCCCACTCATCCTCGTCGCACCGCGTTGGGAAGAGGCAAAGCCGTTTTTGAGCGAGACGCTCTCCCCCAACGAGGAAATCGCAAGTGTCTTTGTCGATGCCATTCTTGCCGCCGGCGGCCTGCCGCTGCAGATGTCCATCACCGAGGACATTGAGGTTATCCGTCATTACGTCGATATCGCCGACGGCATCGCTATTCCCGGCGGCCCGGACGTCAACCCCAAGCGCTGGGGCGACGAGCGCCCCTACGACCCCACACTGTGCTGCGAGATTCGCGACCGTTTTGAGTTTAAGCTGGTTAACGAGGTGCTCCGCGCCAAAAAGCCACTCTTTACCACCTGCCGCGGCACGCAGCTGCTCAACGTCGCCACCGGCGGCACCCTGTGCATGGACGTGCCGAGCCTGGGCGCGCGCGAGGGCCGTACGCAGTGGCGCCACACCCACGTGCTCAACGACCCCGTGCACCCTGTGGAGGTCATGCCGGGCTCGCTGCTGGAGCGCGCGGTTGGCGGGCACAGGCTGATCCAGACCAACTCGGCACACCACTGCTGCGTCGATCGCCTGGGTAAAAGCACGCGCTTGGTCGCCAAGGCAACCGACGGCGTTCCCGAGTGCATCGAGGTCGAAGGCCAGCCATTCTGTCTAGGCGTGCAATGGCACCCTGAGTACACGTGGAAGACGCTCGAGACCGACTTTAACCTGTGGAAGTCGTTTGTCGAGGCGGCAGCCAAGGTCAAGCAGGCCCGCTAGCCCGCGAACCACATAACAGATAAGGGCGCCCCGCCGGCCACATGGTCCGGCGGGGCGCCCTTTTGTAACTACATCAACGGACTTG
>OKVB01000490.1_pt1 | contig 20357 bp, 14 predicted proteins | sample 1606651 | NCBI WGS metagenome assembly OKVB01 (sample SAMEA3882518, study PRJEB24775) | human gut metagenome | biome: human-associated habitat; feature: intestine environment; material: feces | place: Netherlands | collected 2009/2010 | reverse complement strand
CAGGCGCTGCCGGTGTCACCGGCTGCGCCTGCACGGGCGCGCGATCCCACGCCGCGAACGGGTCGTCCTTCGCCGGGGCGGGGGACACGGGCTGCGCGGCGGGCTTTTTCGGCGCAGCGGGCTGCTGTTTCCGTGCGGGCAGATGCAGCTTGTGCGCACGCGCAGGGGCGCCCGGGTGCTGACGGGACTTGCGCGCCTTCTTCGGCGCGGGCTCGCCCTCCTCGCTGCCGTCGCCACGGTAGAAGATGACGTGCAGGCACAGCGTGATGCCGGCGACGACGATGAAGATATCCGCCAGGTTGAACACGGCGAAGCGCATGAACAGGAAGTTGAACATGTCTACCACGTAGCCGCTGAGGATGCGGTCGATGCAGTTGCCGACCGCGCCGGCGAGCACGAGCACGACCGACCAGCGGCCGACCTTGCCGTGCACGACATTGCGCCGCAGGCAGAACACCGCGATGGCGGCGAACACGACCGTGAAGATGACGAAGATCCAGTGCGGCGCGTGCTGCAGGATGCTGAAGGCAGCGCCGTTGTTGTGGATATTCGTCAGCTCCAGCACGCCGGGGATGAGCGTGACGTGCCCTGTATCGAGCGGGATATTGAGCGTGACCCAGTACTTCAGGCCTTGGTCAGCGATGAGGATCAGGATGGCTACGATGGCATACCACATAGCGGTTCCTCGCTTTCGGATCAGGATTTTGGGATCGGGATTTTACTCCGCCTTCTGCGCGGCGACGACGGCGGCACAGCGCGGGCACAGACCGGTCTCGGGGTCGGCCTGCTCGGAGTGCATCCAGCAGCGCGGGCACTTGACGCCGGGCGCGTTGCGCACGGAGATGTGCAGACCGGGGAAGTTCGTGCCGGTGCCGGTGACGGCGTCGGCCGGCACGTCGCCGCCGACGAGGCACTGCGACACGATGAGCAGCTCGGGCAGGTTCATGCTCTGCACGTCGTCGAGCGCGGCTCTGGCGGCATCGTCGTCGGCGCGCAGCGTCACGGCAGCCTCGAGCGGCTTGCCGATGCGCTTTTCGGCGCGGGCGGCCTCGAGCACACCGTTGACGTCCGAGCGGACGCGGATCAGCTGATCCCACTTGGCGAGCTCGTCTTCGCTGAGCGCATAGGCGTCGAACGGCTGATTCATGACGTTGAGCAGCACGTTGCGCGCGTCGTCCTCGGCGCGGTGCGGCATGGCCAGCCAGATCTCGTCGCAGGTGAAGGCGAGGATCGGCGCGAACATCTTTGTCATGCTGTCGAGGATGAGGAACAGCGCCGTCTGCGCGCTGCGGCGCTTGAGGCCGTTGCGTTCCTCGCAGTAGAGGCGGTCCTTGATGATGTCGAGGTAGAAGCTCGAGAGCTCCACGACGCAGAAGTCGTTGATCGCGTGCGAGATCACATGGAACTCGTAGTTGTCGTATGCCTTGGCCACGCGGCGGATGAGGTCGTTGAGCTTCGTGATCGCCCAGCGGTCGAGCGGGAGCATATCCTCCGGCGCGACGAGATGCTCGGCGTCAAACCCGTCAAGGTTGCCGAGGCAGTAGCGCGCGGTGTTGCGGAACTTGAGGTAGTTTTGCGTCAGCTGCTTGAAGATCTCCTTGGAGCAGCGCATATCGGCGTGGTAGTCGGCGCTGCCCGCCCACAGTCGCAGCATGTCGGCGCCGAACTCGTTGATGATCTCGGCCGGATCCATGCCGTTGCCGAGGGACTTGTGCATGGCCTTGCCCTCACCGTCGACCGTCCAGCCGTGGGTCAGGCACTCGCGGTACGGAGCGCCCTTGCCGAGCGCGCCGACGGCCACGAGCAGAGACGACTGGAACCAGCCGCGGTACTGGTCGCCGCCCTCGATATACATATCCGCCGGCCAGAAGCCCTGGTCGCGCTGCATGGCGGCAACGTGGGTAGAGCCGGAGTCGAACCAGCCGTCGAGCGTGTCGGTCTCCTGCGTGAAGTGCTTGCCGCCGCAGTGCGGGCAGGTGAAGCCTTCGGGCAGGATGTCGGCCGCCGGGCGGTCGAACCAGGCGTTGCTGCCTTCCTTTTCGAACAGCTGCGCGACGGCCTCAATGCTCTCCTCGGTGCAGACGGGCTTGTGGCAGTCGTCGCAGTAGAACACCGGGATCGGCAGACCCCAGCGGCGCTGGCGGGAGATGCACCAGTCGGCGCGCTCGCGGATCATGGCGGCCATGCGCTCTTTGCCCCACGCGGGCAGCCAGCGCACGTTCTCGCACGCGGCGACCGCGTCCTCCTTAAAGGAGTCCACGGAGCAGAACCACTGCGGCGTGGCGCGGAAGATGATCGGGCTCTTGCAGCGCCAGCAGTGCGGATAGCTGTGCACGATGTCCTCGGATGCGAAGAGCGAGCCGGCCGCCTTCATGTCTGCGAGGATGATGGGGTTGGATTCCTCCGTGGTCAGTCCCGCATACTTGCCGGCGTAGTCGGTGTGGCGGCCCTGATCGTCCACGGGCACGACCATGTCCATGCCGTAGCGCTTGCAGGTCAGGTAGTCGTCCGCGCCGAAGCCGGGCGCGGTGTGCACGCAGCCCGTGCCGGAATCCATGGTGACGTAATCCGCCAGCACCAGGCGCGAGGTCTTGGGCAGGAACGGATGGTCGGCGAGCATGTTCTCGAAGAAGTCGCCCGGATGCTGCTCGAGCACCTCATAGCTGTCGAAGCCGCCGATGTGCATGACCTTCTCGGTCAGGGCGTCGGCCATGATATACACCTCGCCGTTCGGGGCCTGCACGAGGTTATACAGCTCGCGCGGGTTGAGCGCGATGGCGAGGTTGCCGGGCAGGGTCCAGATCGTGGTCGTCCAGATGACGAAATAAAGCTTGCTGTGGTCGACGTTCGGCAGCTTGCCGAGGTCGTCGTGCATCGGGAACTTCACGTACACGGTCGTGCACGGATCGTCCTGATACTCGATCTCCGCCTCGGCGAGGGCGGTCTCGTCGTGGGCGCACCAGTACACCGGCTTGAGCCCCTTGTAGATGTGGCCGTTGCGGTACATCTTGCCGAACACGCGCACCTCTTCGGCCTCAAAGCCCTTGTTCATGGTCTTGTAGGGGTGCTCCCAGTCGCCCATGACGCCCATGCGCTTGAAGCCGGCCATCTGGCGGTCGATGTATTTCTGCGCATAGTCGTGGCACGCGCTGCGGAAATCGGCGATGCTCATGGCCTTGTGGTTGAGCTTCTGCTCCTTGATGATGGCGCTCTCGATGGGCATGCCGTGGTTGTCCCAGCCGGGGATGTAGGGCGTGTAGTAGCCGCGCATGGCGTAGGAGCGGATGATGAAGTCCTTGAGCGCCTTGTTGAGCGCGTGGCCCATGTGGATGTTGCCGTTGGAGAACGGAGGGCCGTCGTGCAGGCTGAAGCGCGGCTTGCCGTCGTTCTTTTTGAGCATTTCGTGGTACAGGTCCATGTCGTACCAGTGCTGGAGCATCTCGGGCTCCCGCTTGGCAAGGCCGGCACGCATGGGGAAGTCTGTTTTCGGCAGATTGATCGTGGCGTTGAAATCGTTCTTGGACATGGTTCTATTTTTCTCCTCTCAGAGTTGTATTTCCATCAAAAATTGCGCAGGGCGGTACGGCACCGGCCGTCCCGCCCTGGTTGATTGCATGTTCACTCAGCTGTTATGCAGGAAGTGATAAAGCTGCGTGGCGTCATCTGCTGCACTGTCGGCCACGGTGTCGTCGGTCTCCACCGGCTGCGCCTCCACAGGGGCGGCGGACACGTGGGCTGCTTGCGCAGGCTGCTCGACGGCCGGGGTTTCCGGCTGCGCGGGCTGCTCGACCGGCGCGGACACCGGCTCGGCCGGGGCTGCGCTCACGCTCGCCGGCTGCGCAGCAGGCTGCGCGGCCGCGGTTTTCGACCCGGAGAGCTTATCCAGGTACTCGAGCTGATTCATGCACAGATTACGCACATCTTCCAGAAATTTTGCGCAGGACGTTTTGGCGTTGAGGAGTTTGGCTTCCTCGTTGGCGGTTTCGTGCTGGAGGCCGCCAAGTATTCGGTCGGACGTGTTCTTGGCCTCGCCGAGTATCTTGTCGGCGCGGGCCTGGGCATCGTCCTCTATCTGCTTGCCGACCTTCTGGGCCGACAGTATGGCCAGACGCATGGCGTCTTCGCTGGCGCGGTACTCTTCTATCTTATCGACCAGCACCTTCATCTTGCCCTTGAGCACGGCAACTTCCTTCTGCGCGTTGGCAAGCTCGGTGGCCACTTCTTCCTGATAGTTCTGCACAGCGGCCATGTCGTAACCGCCGAACATCGCTTTTTCAAAGGTTTTTTCCCGAATATCCTGAGGAGTCATGATGGTAAGCCTCCATTCTTTCTGATGGTATACTACTCGCGGGGCTGTCAGGGACAGTATGCCCGAATGTTACAGGTGAAACTCGCCCGACTCCATGTCGTCGAGCTGGTCGCCCATGAGGTCGACGTTGAACGGCGTGATGATATACGTCGCGCTGGCCACGCGGCGGATCTTGCCATCCTGCGCGTAGGCGACGCCGGACAGAAAGTCGATCAGCCGGCGGGCGACCGCCGGATCGGTCTTTTCCAGGTTGAGGAGCACGGCGCGGCGATCGCGCAGATGCTCCGCGATCTCGGACGCGGCCTCAAACTGCTTCGGCGCAGCGACCACGACCTTGAGCTGGCCGCCGCCGTTGTTGAGATTGACGACCTTGTCGGCCGCGCGGCTGTCGCCTCTCGGCGCATAGCTCGGCGCGGGGCGCTCCGATTCCGACGGCTCGTCGTACACGAAGGCGCTCTTTTTCGGTGCGGGCGCCGGGCGGCGGGCCGCAGCCGGACGCGCCTGCGCCGGGCGGGCCTGTGCCGGGCGTGCCGGCGCGGGCTCTTCCGCGACCGGGATTGCTTCATCCTCATCATCGAAAAACTCGTCGTCGTCATCATACGGACGGGTCATTTTTTTCAGTTCATCCAAAAATCCCATTCGGGACCCCCCTTTACGTGCCGGCGGCTGCCGTGCCGCTGCACTGATCTCTGCGGAGTGTGCCGAGACGGCGCTCAGTGCCGGGAATAATCCCGCGCGCCAAAAATCGACGAGCCGACGCGCACCATGTTCGCGCCGGCGGAAATGGCGTCTTCAAAGTCTCCGCTCATACCCATGGACAGAAAGTCCATAAAAACATTATCGTATTTTTTTCTGCCGATGTCAACAAAAAGCTCATGCATTTTCGCAAAATATGCATGATTTCCGTCGGAAGTTTCTGCCACGGGCGGGATCGCCATCAGGCCGCGGACGCGAATATGCGCGCAGCCGGCGGCCGTTTCCAGCAATTCCGGCAGGGCGGCGGGGGCCACGCCGCTCTTGGCGGCCTCGCCGCCGATGTTCACTTCCAGCAGGATGTCCTGCACGATGCCCTGCCCGGCCGCGCGCTTTTCGATCATGGCCAGAAGCTCCGGCGAATCCACCGACTGGATGAGATCGACCTTGCCCACGACCTGCCGGACCTTGTTCGTTTGCAGGTGGCCGATGAAGTGCAGCGGCGCGCCGGTGTAGGCGCCCTGGGCGAGCTTTTCGGTCATTTCCTGCACGCGGTTCTCGCCGCAGGCGTCGATCCCGGCGGCGACGGCCTCGCGCACGCGCGCGGCGTCGTTCATCTTCGTTGCGGCCACGAGCGTGATGTCGGCGCCCGTGCGGCCCGTAGTGCGGGCGGCGGCGTCGATGCGCGCGCGGATGGCGGCAATGTTTTCGGCAATGGTGCTCATAGTGGGTGGCGCCTCCTTATTTCACGACCTGCCCGTTGGACAGGCCCTTGCCGGTGACGACGATCTCGTTGCCGGCGCGCAGGGCGTTGCTGTCCGTGCTCTGGGCGACGAGACAGTAGCTGTCGGTCTGGTAGATGATCTCGATCGGTTTTTTCTCCAGCTGCGCCGCCGTGACGACGTAGACGAACGCCTGCCCGTCATCGTCCATATGCACGGCCTTGAGCGGGACGCGCAGGCCGGTGTGCTCGCTGTAGACGACGTCGGCCGTCGTCTTGCGCATGGCCAGCGTGTCGGAAAGCGCCGCGTTGCACGCGAACACGACGGCGACCTTGCCGCTGCCGTCCGGCTCGCTCTTGCTCATCACGGTTGCCGAGACGGTGCCGGTGTAATGCTGCGGAAAGTCGAGCGTGGCGCTGCCGCCCAGATTCAGGCGGTCGGCGTCGGCCTTGCTCATGACGGCGGCGAAGTACCATTTTTTCGCCGTGACGAGCTTGCCGATCGTGTTTGCGGGTGTCGAGGGACTCGTGTGCTCGAGCGCGGCCACGCCGTCTGGCGTGAGGTTTTCAAGCGCCGCCGGGCTCAGCGCCTCATAACCGTCCACCGTGGAGGTGAACAGCCCCGCCGCCGGTGCGGTGATGCTGCCGCGGCCGACGCCGGCCTTTTCCAGCTGGTGCAGCTCGGCGTTGAGCGCGTCAAGATCGCTCTGCGAGACGGTGCCCGTCGAGGCGCCGAAGAGCAGCGAGCTGAGGTCCATGCAGATGTCGTCAAGCTCGGACGCGCTGCCCGCGGAGACGGCGGCGTTGAGCTGCAGGATGGCGCTGCGCACGTCGCTGTCGCGGTCGGACGCGCCGGAGGCGCTGCCCGCGCGCGAGAGCAGGCTCGAGACGTAGGCGATCTCTTTTTTTAGCTCGCGGGCGCGGCTGGCGCTGTCGAGCGCGGCCTTGGAGTCGACGCCGATGGCGATCTCGCCGTCGCGCGCGACCTGCTTGCCGTCGTCCACGGACAGGGACAGAAATTCCTTGTCCGAGGCGATGACCTGCTCCTCGCGCACGACGATGCCGCTGGCCTGTCCGCCCTCGCTGACGGTCACGAGCACCGCCGGTGCGGTGGAATACGACTGCTGCGTGGAGCGAAACAGGTACACGCCCAGATACACGGCCATGGCCGCGAAGAGCACGAGCATGGCGATGTTCGTAAAGGTATTCGTTTTCTTCAAAGCCTGCCCTCCTTCCGGTGGGGGGCGGCGGGGAGATCACACCTGCAGCTCGAGCGTCACCGCCCGCGCCGGGGCGACCGTCGAGATCGCGTGCTTGTAGATCATCTGCTGCCGGCCGTCGGCCTCGATGAGCACGGCAAAGCTGTCAAAGCTGCGCACGATGCCGCGCAGCTGAAACCCGTTCATGAGAAACAGGGTCACGGGGATCTTTTCCCGCCGGATGTAGTTGAGGAATGCGTCCTGAAGGTTCTGTGTCTTTTGCATGATCGCCGCTCCTTTGGCCGGAGCGGATACACATTTATTTATCATAGCACAATCTGCCGCTCCGTGAAATAGTGAATTTATACAAATCCGGTCGAAATGGCAGTTTCCTCCGGATTTGTACAGGCCACTATTCTATACCGCGGCCGGATAAGAATTGCGTCGAAAGGCGGCACGCCCGGTCCATGTCCGGCGTTTTTTCGTGCCGGATCCAGAACAGGTCCGGATCGCGCCGCAGCCACGTGAGCTGGCGCTTGGCATAGCGCCGGGAGGCGAGCTGGATGGCGGCGACGGCGTCCTGCGGCGATGCCTCGCCCCGCACGGCGGCGACGGCCTCCTTGTAGCCGATGGCCTGCATGGCCGTGCAGTCGGCCGGGACACCGGCGGCCAGCAGCGCGCGCACCTCGTCGAACAGGCCCTGGCGCACCATGGCGTCTACGCGCCGGTCGATGCGGTCGTAGAGATCCTGCCGGTCGGCGAAATCGAGCGCGATCTTTGCCGCGTCGTACCGCGGCGGCACGGCGCGGGTCTCGGCGTCGTGCTGCGTGATGGTCTTGCCCGTGAGGATGTAGACCTCCATGGCGCGCACGATGCGCTTCTTGTCCGCGGGGTGGAGCCTGGCCGCCCGCTCGGGGTCGACCTTGCGCAGCTCGCCGAGCAGGCCCTCGCCGCCGATTTCGTCATAGCGCTCACTCAGCTCCTGCCGCAGCGCGGTGTCGGCCGTGCCGTCGGCGAACGTGCGCCCGGCGATGAGCGAGTCGATGTACAGCCCCGTACCGCCGACGACGATCGGCAGTTTTCCCCGCGCGAGAATATCGTCCACGCAGGCGGCCGCCTGCGCCGCATAGCGCGAGACGGAGTAATTTTCCGCGGGGTCGGCGATGTCGATCATATGGTGCGGCACGCCCTGCATCTCTTCCGGCGTTGGCTTGGCCGTGCCGATGTCCATGCCGCGGTAGATCTGCATCGAGTCGGCCGAGACGACCTCGCCGCCCAGGCGCTGCGCGAGCGCCACGCCGAGCGCGGTCTTGCCCGAGGCGGTCGGGCCGGTGATGACGACAAGTTTTGGCTGCATCGTGGCAGTCTCCTTTCCGTGAGGGAGAATTCAAAAAGATTATGTTGAAAAGTATTAGAAATGTGTTAGAATGAAAGCACATTTCCCAGTTTTCAAGAAGGTGAACCCATGAAGATCAAAATTTCTGCCGACAGCACGTGCGATCTTTCGCCGGAGCTGATCGAGCGCTACCACATCGGCATCACGCCGCTGTACATCATCCGTGGCGAGGAGACCCTGCGCGACGGCATCGACGTGCGTCCCGAGGAGCTCTACGAGTACGCAAATGCCACGGGCAAGCTCTGCAAGACTGCGGCGGTGAACGTGTCGGACTATCTGGCGTACTTCGCCGCGTGCCGGGAGGAATATGACGCCGTGATCCACTTCACGATCTCGAGCGACATGTCCGCCTGTTACCAGAACGCCTGCATCGCGGCGCAGGAGTTTACGAACGTCTACCCCGTGGACTCGCGCAACCTCTCGACCGGCATCGGTCATCTGGTGCTCGACGCGGCCGAGATGGCCGCGCAGGGCATGGATGCGGCCGACATCGCGGCGGCGCTGGAGAAAAAGCGCGAGAAGCTCGATGTCAGCTTCGTGCTCGACACGCTCGATTATCTCGTGCGCGGCGGGCGCTGCTCGTCGCTTGCGGCGCTGAGCGCCAATTTTCTGCATCTCAAGCCGTGCATCGAGGTCAAGGACGGGAAAATGGGCGTCGGCCGCAAGTACCGCGGCAAGCTCGAAAAGTGCTATGTGCAGTATATTGAGGACCGGCTCAAGGGCCGCGACGATATCGACTGCCACCGCATCTTCATCACGGACTCCGGCTGTGACGAGGCCACGTGGCGGGAGCTCGAGCGCGTCGTGCGCGCGTGCCAGCCGTTCGAGGAGGTCATCCACACGCGGGCCGGCTGCACGGTGTCGAACCACTGCGGCCCCGGCTGCATGGGCATTTTGTACTATCACAAGTAAACGAAGCTGTGCAGGCTGACAGGGAGCGCGTTCCGGCGCTCCCTGCTTCTTTTTTAAACAATGCGCTTGAAGAGCTTGTCCAGCTCCCGGCGCGTGAGCGTCACGGCGACGGGGCGGCCGTGCGGGCAGTATTTCACCTCGCCCGCGCACACCGCGTCCGCCAGACGCAGCAGCTCCTCGGGTTCGGTCTGCCAGCCGGCCTTGATGGCAGCCTTGCACGCCACGGTCTTGAGCACCTCGTCGCGCACGGATTGCGCGTCCATGTGCGCGCCGTGGCGCAGCTGCGCGCAGATCTCCTCGAGCGCGGGCAGTGCGTCCGCCGCGTCGAGCTGCGCGGGCACGCCGCGCAGAATGTAATCATTGCGGCCGAACGGCTCGAGCGTGAAGCCGAGCTCCGCGAGCACGTTGCCGTACTGCTGCAGCACGTCGGCATCGCTCGCGTCCGGCGTGAAGGGCAGCGGCTCGAGCAGCGTCTGCGACGGGATGTCGGCAGGGCTCTGCCGCAGGCGGTCAAAGTTGATGCGCTCGTGCGCCGCGTGCTTGTCGATGAGGATGAGCGTATCGCCCTTTTCCACGAGGATGTAGGTGTGCATCGCCTCGCCGATCAGGCGGGCGGGCGGCTCGGCCGGGGGCGCGGCGCTCTCGAGCGGGGAGGGCGTTTCCGCCTCCGGCTCGATGGCGGTCTGCACGATCTGCGCGGCCGGCATAGCCGGCTCGGGTGCGGCCGGTGTGGCCGGCATGGGGCGCGCGGGCGCGGAAAACACCGGCGGCGGGGTCACGCGCGGCGCGGCGAAGGCCGACGCCGTCGGCGAGCGGAGCGCGGCCGTCTCCTCCGCCGGGGCGGCGGGGGCATAGGTGCGCGCGCCGGAAAATACCGGCGCCGCGGGTGCTGCGCTCCGGCTCGGTGCGGCGGGCAGGAAGGGGTCCGCCTTGGGCGCGGGCGCGGATGCCGGCTCGGGCTTGGGCACGCTCGGCTTCGGCGCTGCGGCTGCGGGGGCGCGCTCTGCCTCGAGCGCTGCGCGCGCGCCGTAATACACGGCGTCAAACACCGCGCGCTCGTGCGTGAACTTTACCTCGGTCTTGGCCGGGTGGACGTTCACGTCCACGGCCGCACAGCTGAGCTCCACATACAGCACGCACGCGGGGAAGCGGCCCACGAGCAGCGTGTTGCGGTAGGCCTGCTCGAGCGCAGCCTGCAGCGCGGCAGATCTGATCCAGCGGCCGTTGCAGAAAAAATGCTGCTGCGCGCGGCTGCCGCGCCCGGCGGCGGGCGAGGAGATGAAGCCGTGCACGCGCGCGCCGTCGGCCTCGCCCTCGCAGGGCAGCAGGCTCATGGCGAGGTCGCGCCCGAGCAGACTGTAGACGCAGCTGTCGAGCTTGTTGTCGCCGGGGGAGAAGAAGACCTCCTCCCCGTCGCGGATGCAGCGCACGGACACGTCCGGCCGGCCGAGCGCGCACCGCAGCGCGGCGGCGGCGCAGGCGGCGCCCTCCGCGCGGTCGGTCTTGAGAAACTTGCGCCGGGCGGGCGTGTTGTAAAACAGGTCGCGCACGATCATCGTCGTGCCCTCGGGGCAGCCGGTCTCGTACATGTCCTGAATGTCGCCCGCGTCGAGCGTCATGTGCGTGCCGGATGCCGCGCCGCGCTGCCGCGTCGTGAGCGTGATGTGCGACACGGCGCTGATCGCGGCCAGCGCCTCGCCGCGAAAGCCCATCGTACCGATGGCCTCGAGCCCCTGCGCATCGTGCAGCTTGCTCGTCGCGTGGCGCAAAAACGCGATGCCCGCGTCCTCGGGCGTCATGCCGCAGCCGTCGTCGGTCACGCGCAGGTAGGTCGCGCCGCCGCCGCGCAGCTCCACCGTCACGGTGCGGGCCCCGGCGTCAAATGCGTTTTCCACCAGCTCCTTGACCACCGAGGCGGGCCGCTCCACGACCTCGCCCGCGGCGATCAGATCCGCCAGATGCGGAGAGAGAATTTGAATATCGGGCATCGTTTGCCCTCCTTTAAGTACAGTCCATGGGGCGTGTGCGCCCCGCGCGTATATTATAAAGGATTATCATTGAAAATTCCACCGCGAAATGCTACAATATTCTATCACACTTCAAATTTTATCCGGCCAGGCCGGACAGGCAGGAGCATCGCATGAGCTATCAGAGAACGGAGATCCCCGAATCGGACATCCAGCACCAGTTGGATATCTGCGCGCAGCTGCGCGCGCACTTTACCGCCGGCGGCCGCCAGCCGCTGGCCATGGTCGATACCTACGGCTGCCAGCAGAACGAGGCCGACAGCGAAAAGCTGCGCGGTTATCTGCGCGCCATGGGCTTTGATTTCACACAGGACGAATTCGCGGCCGACGTCGTCGTCATGAACACCTGCGCCGTGCGCGAGCACGCCGAGACGCGCGTGTTCGGCAACGTCGGCGCGCTGACGCATACCAAGGCGCGCAACCCCAACCAGATCATCGCGGTCTGCGGCTGCATGGCGCAGCAGGAACACGTGGCCGAGAAGCTGAAAAAGTCCTACCGCATCGTTGACCTCGTCTTCGGACCGCATGAGCTGTGGCGCTTCCCGGAGCTGCTGCGCAGCGTCTGCACCGAGCACCGGCGCGTGTTCGCCATCGACCCGGCGGACGGCAGCGTCGCCGAGGGCATCCCGCGGCAGCGCGACGGCAGCGTCAAGGCATGGCTGTCGATCATGTACGGGTGCAACAACTTCTGCACCTACTGCATCGTGCCGTATGTGCGCGGGCGCGAGCGCTCCCGCCACCCGGACGAGATCGAGCGCGAGGCGCGCGAGCTCGTCGCGGCGGGATATAAGGACATCACGCTCCTGGGGCAGAACGTCGACTCCTACGGCCGCGACCTCGATGAGGACGTGGACTTTGCCGACCTCATCCGGCGGCTCAACGCCATCCCGGGCGACTTTGTCATCCGCTTCATGAGCAGCCACCCGAAGGACGCGACGGAAAAGCTCTTTCGCGCCATGGCCGAGTGCGAAAAGTGCGCGCACCAGATGCACCTGCCCGTGCAGAGCGGTAACGACCGCGTCCTGCACGCGATGAACCGCGGCTACACACGCGAGAAATATCTGGCGCAGGTGGCGCTCGCGCGGCAGTACATGCCCGATCTTGTGCTCACGACGGACATCATCGTGGGTTTCCCCGGCGAGACGGACGCCGAATTTGACGACACGCTCTCGCTCATCGAGACCGTGCGCTACGACGCGATGTTCACCTTCATCTACTCGCCGCGCGTCGGCACGCCGGCGGCGAAGATGCCCGACCCCTACACCCGCGCGCAGAAGCAGGTGCGCTTTGACGCGCTCGTCGCGGCGGCCAACCGCATCTCGGAGGAGAAGCACCGCGCCTATGAGGGCAGCGTGCAGCGCGTGCTCGTCGACGGGGCCGACGGCCGGGGCGACCATCCGCTCACGGCGCGCACGAAGGGCGGCCGCCTCGTGCATATGCGCGGGGACGCGTCCCTCGTCGGGCAGTTCGTGGACGTGAAGATCACCGGCAGCAACACCTGGGCGCTCTATGGCGAGGAGGTATGACGCATGGCGGAACTGACGCCGATGAAGCGGCAATATTACGAGATCAAGCAGCGCAACCCCGACTGCCTGCTGTTTTTCCGGCTGGGCGATTTCTATGAGATGTTCGACGACGACGCGCGCCTGGCCGCGCGCGAGCTCGACCTCACGCTCACGACGCGCGACCGCAATGTCGAGGATCCGGCCGAGCGCACGCCCATGTGCGGCGTGCCGTACCACTCGGCCGAGGCGTACATCGGCCGCCTGATCGCCAAGGGCTACAAGGTGGCCATCTGCGAGCAGATGGAGGATCCCGCGCTTGCCAAGGGACTGGTCGAGCGGGACATCATCCGCATCATCACGCCCGGCACAGTCACGGCCTCGTCCATGCTCGAGGAGAACAAATCGAACTACCTCTGCGCGGTATATCTCAGCGGGCAGTCCGGCGGCACGGCGTTCTGCGACCTCTCGACGGGGGAATTCTGCGCCGCGAGCTACCCGGCTGATGCCGTGAGCCACATCCTCAACGAGCTCGGCCGCTTCGCTCCGCGTGAGGCCGTGTGCGCCGACGCGGCGGCGGAAAATGACGACATCCGCACCTTCCTCACCAAGCGCCTCGGCAGTCTGGTCGAGGCGGGCGGCGACCGGTTTGAATACATGGCGGCAGCCGCGCGCGTGTGCGAGCAGTTTGGCGTGCAGAGCACGGACGCGCTCGGCCTCGGCGAAGCGCCGGCGGCCGTGTGCGCGGCCGGGGCGCTGCTGGCCTACCTGCACGAGACGCAAAAGTGCGACCTCGGCCACATCCGGCGGCTGGAGCTGCTGGGTGACGACCACTACATGGAGCTGGACTACACCACGCGCCGCAACCTGGAGCTGACGGAAAACCTCCGCTCCGGCGAAAAGCGCGGCAGCCTCCTCTGGGTGCTCGACAAGACGAAAACGCCCATGGGCGGCCGCCTGCTGCGCGCGTGGGTGGAGCGCCCGCTGCTCAGCCCCGTGCAGATCCGCCGCCGCCTCGGCGCGGTGGAGGAGCTGGTGGGCGACAACGTCCTGCGGGGCGAGCTCATCCGCTGCCTGCGCGAGATCGGCGACATGCAGCGCCTTGTCTCCCGCGCGGTGTACGGCTCTGCCAACGGGCGCGACCTGCACGCGCTGGCCCTGTGCTGCGCGCAGCTGCCGAACCTGACAGCGCTGCTGAAGGATGTGCACAGTGCGGCCCTGCGCGATATTGCGCAGATGGACACGCTCGCCGATCTCTGCGCGCGCATCGACCGCGCCATCTGCGACGAACCGCCGTTTTCCGTGCGCGAGGGCGGCATCCTCCGCCCAGGCTACAGCGAGGAGGTCGACCGCCTGCGCAACGTGCGCGACCACGGCGCGCAGACCGTCGCCGAGCTCGAGCAGCGCGAGCGTGAGCGCACGGGCGCAAAGAAGCTCAAGGTCGGCTATAACAAGGTTTTCGGTTATTATATCGACATTCCCAACAGCGCGGGCATCACCGAGCTGCCGGAGGACTATATCCGCAAGCAGACACTGGTGTCGAGCGAGCGGTATTTCACGCACGAGCTCAAGGAGCTCGAGAACACGCTCCTGACGGCGCGCGAGCGCATCGCGGAGCTGGAATACCAGCTCTTCAGCGAGGTGCGCCAGCTCGTCGCGGGCGAGGTCGCGCGCGTGCAGGCGGCGGCGGACGCCGTGGCCCGGCTCGACGCGCTGTGCTCGCTGGCGGAGACGGCGGTGAAAAACCACTACGTCTGCCCCGAGGTCGATCTCTCGTGCACGCTCGACATCCGCGAGGGGCGCCACCCCGTCGTGGAGCAGGCGCAGAAGGACAGCCTCTTTGTCCCGAACGACACGTTCCTCAACGATGCCGATGACCGCGTCGCCATCGTGACCGGACCGAACATGGCCGGCAAATCCACCTATATGCGCCAGACCGCGCTCATCGTGCTCATGGCGCAGATGGGCTCGTTCGTCCCGGCCAAGAGCGCCGTCATCGGCGTGGTCGACCGCGTGTTCACGCGCATCGGCGCGTCCGACGACCTGGCCGCCGGGCAGAGCACATTCATGGTCGAGATGAGCGAGATGGCCAACATCCTCCGCCACGCCACGGCGCAGAGCCTGCTCATCCTCGACGAGATCGGCCGCGGCACGTCCACCTACGACGGCATGGCCATCGCCCGCGCGGTGCTCGAATACTGCGCAGACCCCCGCCGCCTCGGCGCCAAGACCATGTTCGCCACGCACTACCACGAGCTGACCGCGCTCGAGCAGACGCTGCCCGGCGTGCGCAACTACAACATCACGGCCAAAAAGCAGGGCGGCACGCTGCTGTTCCTGCGCAAGATCGTCGCCGGTGCGGCCGACGACAGCTACGGCATCGAGGTCGCCAAGCTCGCCGGCGTGCCCGACGCGATCATTACGAAGGCCAAGACCTACCTGCGCGAGCTGGAGTCCGGCGCGACGGAGCTGGCCGCGCCCGCCCACGCGGCGCAGGATGCGGCGCAGATGACGCTCGGCGACGCGGCCGGGGACGAAATCGCCGAGCAGCTGCGCAGCATCGACCTCAACACGATCACGCCACTCGAGGCCATGCGCCTGCTCTTTGAGCTGCAGCAGAAAGCGAGGGGCTGATATGCGCAGAGCCAAAGCAGAGTGGAGCGATCCCATGCCGCGCGGCGCGCGCATCGCGGGCTGGGTGTATTTCCCCATCCATGCGGTCGTGCTGCCGCTGACGCTCGGCATGCTGCTCCTGGCGGTGCTCGGTGAGCTGCCGTCGGACATCACGTGCAACGTGGTGTATTATCTCTGCGGCCTCGTGTTCACGCTCATCGCCATGTGGCGGTTTCTGCGCCGCAGCTTTGACACGATGGTCGGCAGCATCCTGCGCTGCCTCGGCATGATGTTTGCCGCCTACGGCATCGACGTGCTGCTCTCGCTCGTGCTGCAGCTCGGCACGGGGCTCATCGGCGAGCTGCCCGTGCCGAACAACGACGCCGTGACCGGCCTTGCCAAAGTGGACTATAAGCGCATGACCGCCGTCGCGGTGCTCATGGCGCCGCTCGTGGAGGAGTGCCTGTTTCGCGGCGTGGTCTTCGGCACCATCCGGCCGCACAGCCGCTTCTGGGCGTATGCCGTGTCGATCGCGCTCTTTTCGCTCTACCACGTCTGGCAGTACGTCGTCATGTACGGCGATCCGAAGCTGCTGCTCTCGGCGCTGGCGTATGTGCCGGTGTCGGCCGCGCTCACGTTCTGCTATGAGCAGACGCGCTCGATCTGGCCGCCGGTGTTTTTCCACATGTGCATCAACGCGCTCTCGCTCGCGGTACTCGCCGGGTGAGCGCAGAAAAGATCCGCCGCTTTCCGACTCCGGAAAGCGGCGGATCTTTATGCTTCGGTTTTTTCGTACACGCAAAACTGATAGCCCACGCCGTCATGCTCGGCGCGCGGCTCGGCGGACACGCAGCGCCATGCGGGGTCAGCGTCCAGGTCCGGAAAAAACACGTCCGAGTGGGGCGCGGCGTCGATTTTTGTGACGTATACGCGCGTCATGTGGGGGAACATCTGCCGGAACACACTGTCTCCGCCGATGACGAAGCAGCGCGCGTGCTGCGCGGCGGCAGCGACGGCCTCCGCCGGGGAATGCACCACCTGCGCGCCCTCGATCACGATGTTCTGCCGCGTGAGCACGAGGTTTTCGCGCCCCGGCAGCGGCCTGCCGCCCGGAAAATCGTCCAGCGTGCGTCGGCCGACGATCACGGCCGCGCCCATCGTCAGCTCGCGGAAGCGGCGGCGGTCGGCCGGGATCACGAGCGGCTGCGTGCCCTTGGCCCCGATGCCCCAGTCGGCATAGACGGCAACGATTGCATCCATGGCAGGCCCTCCTTACACCGCGATGGGGATCTTCCCCGTGAACTCGCTGTATTCGTACCCCTCGACGCGGAAGCTGTCGCGGGTGAAGGCGTAAAAATCGTGCACGTCCGGGTCGATGAAAAACTGCGGTGCCGGTTTCGGCTCGTTCTGGATCAGCTGCTCGATGACCGGCACGTGGCGGTCGTAGATGTGCGCGTCGGCAATGACGTGCACCAGCTCGCCCGCCTGCAGACCGGACACCTGCGCGAACATGTGCACGAGCACGGCGTACTGCACGACGTTCCAGTTGTTCGCCGCGAGCATGTCCTGGCTGCGCTGGTTGAGGATGGCGTTGAGCGTGTTGCCCGAGACGTTGAACGTCATCGAGTACGCGCACGGATAGAGCGCCATCTCGTGCAGATCCTCGAACGTATAAATATTCGTCAGGATGCGGCGGGAGGCAGGGTTATGCTTCAGGTCGTAGAGCACGCGGTCCACCTGGTCGAATTCACCCTCGGGATACTGGTGCTTGACGCCGAGCTGGTAGCCGTAGGCCTTGCCGATCGAGCCGGTCTCGTCGGCCCACTGATCCCAGATGTGGCCGCGCAGGTCGTGGATGTTGTTCGACTTCTGCTGCCAGATCCACAGCAGCTCGTCCACGGCGGTCTTCCAGTAGGTGCGCCGCAGCGTCAGCAGCGGAAATTCTTTGGACAGGTCATAGCGGTTGACGATGCCGAACTTTTTGACCGTGTGCGCCGGCGCGCCGTCGTCCTCCCAGTGGGGGCGCACCGCCTGATCGGTGTCCCAGACGCCGTGCGTCAGAATGTCGCGGCAGTTGCGGATAAAGACCTCGTCTGCGTAGCTCATCGTTCGGCTCCTTTCAAATAACACTTTGAAACAATAGTTTATCATATTATCTGAAGCGTTGTAAATGGGGAAAAGAAGAAAACGGTGTCTGCTTCGGTTATTTGACAAATGTGGCAAAAATGACGAATAATTTTGTTCAAATTGCGCGCCGGATTTGCCGCACTTTTTGCGCAAAGCCCATCCCAATTTTTCTCATGGGATGCTATAATCAAAACAGCGATACCCCAAATTCAAAAAATGGAGGATATCACATGAAGCACACGAAGAAACTGCTTTCGCTGCTGCTGGTGCTGTGCCTGATCCTGAGTCTGTCGTGCACGGCATTTGCAGCTGACGAGGCAAAGCCGCTCACCGGCAAGACCGTCATCCTGCACTCGAACGACGTGCACGGTGCGATCGACCTGTATGCGGCCATGGCATCCCTGAAGGCAGACTATGAGGCGCAGGGCGCCGAGGTCATCCTGGCCGACGCCGGCGACTACAGTCAGGGCACCGTCTACGTCAGCGTCCACAAGGGCGCGGACGCGGTGGCGATGATGAACGCCACCGGCTACGATGTGGCCACCATCGGCAACCATGAGTTCGACTACGGCTATGCCCAGCTGGCGGAGAACATGAAGGCTGCCAAGTTCAAGGTCCTGTGCGCCGACGTGCTCGGCGCCGACGGCAAGACCATTTTCGATGCCAACACCATCATCGAAAAGGGCGGCGTGAAGATCGGCTTCTTCGGTCTCGAGACGCCCGAAGCGCAGACCAAGGCCAACCCGAAGCTGATCGAGGGCCTGAAGTTCCTCGCGGGCAAGGACGGCAAAGAGCTCTATGCCTGCGCGGACGCGCAGGTCAAAGCCCTCAAGGAGCAGGGCGCAGACCTCATCGTCTGCCTGTCCCACTTGGGCATCGACGGCAGCTCCGAGCCCTACACCTCCTATGACCTGGCCAAGAACGTGAAGGGCATCGACTTCATCATCGACGGCCACTCCCACAGCGTGATCACCGCCGGCCCGAACGGCGAGGCCATCCAGTCCACGGGCACGGCCTTTGCCAACATCGGCGTCATCACCATTGACAACGCCACGAAGAAGATCGTCGGCAACGAGCTCAAGGCCATCTGGCACACCGAGAAGAACGCCGACGGCAAGGACGTCACCGTCGTTGACTACAAAACGCGCGATGAGAAGGTCGCCGCGGCCGCCAAGGCCATCATCGACCCCATCGACAAGGCCTATGGCGAGAAGTTTGCCGTCAGCAAGGTCACGCTCAACGGCGCGAAGGCCCCCGACGGCAACCGTGACTCCGAGACCAACCTCGGCGACCTGATCACGGACGCCATGCTCTGGAAGATCCGCAGCGACGCCACGATCAAGGTCCCGGTGGAGAACGTGGTCGCCATCACGAACGGCGGCGGCATCCGCGCGACCGTCAAGGCGGGCGACATCACCAAGAAGGACATCAACACCGTGCTGCCGTTCGGCAACACGCTGGCAGTTGTTTACGTGACCGGCGCCGAGCTGCTCGAGGCGCTCGAGGCCAGTACTTTCTGCACGCCGGAATCCCTCGGCGGCTTCCCGCAGGCGGCCGGCCTGCAGTTTGCCCTCAAGACCTATGAGAAGTATGACGCGAATCCGGATCCCTATCCCAAATCCACCTACTACGGCCCGAAGAGCATCCAGCGCGTGACCATTGACAACGTCAACGGCAAGGCGTTTGACCCGACGGCTACCTACGCTGTCGTCACGAACAACTTCGTGGCCGGCGGCGGCGACACCTACTACGCCTTCGCGGCGGCGACCGACCAGTTCGACACCGGCCTGCCGCTGGACGAGGTGGTCATGGAATACATCACGAAGGAGCTCAAGGGCGTCATCGGCGAGGAATATGCCCTGCCGGGCGACCGCATCGTGAGAGCGGCGTCCGCTGAAGAGCTGGAGGCCCGCGGGACGTTCCTGGAGAATATGAGCCTGCTGTGTGACCTGACGGCGTACACGGAAGACTCCGTCCAGGGCGTGAAGGCGGCCTATGCGGCCTACAAGGCGGCGAAGACGACGGAAGCGGTCGAGGCGGCCACGGCCGACCTGCTCAAGGCCATGCCGAATCTGGTCTTTGTGCCCAACACCTTCACCGATGCGCAGAGCGGCTGGTACAAGGCGGCTGTCGATTTCGCACAGGCTTCCGGCCTGATGAACGGCATGACCGCGACCGAGTTTGCGCCGAACGTGACGACGACCCGCGCCATGGTCGCGCAGGTGCTCTACCGGCTCGCCGGTTCGCCGACCGTGGAGAGAACGGGCGCATTTGCGGACGTTGCTCCGGGTGCGTGGTATTACGATGCCATGCTCTGGGCCAGCAGCACCGGCATCCTGAAGGGCTATGAGGACGGCACGTACCGTCCGGCGCGGGCCGTCAGCCGTCAGGAGATGGCGACCATCCTCTTGCGCATGGCCGATGTGAAGCTCGGCGCGGATCTGGTCGATGCGGCTCTGGCTGAGATTGCGGACGGCGACAGCGTCGCTTCCTGGGCGAGAGCGGGCGTGGCGTTCTGCTACCTGGGCGGCATCATGAACGGTATGGGCGGCGCACACTTTGACCCGACCGGCATGCTCACGCGCGCGCAGCTTGCGCAGGTGTTCTTCAACCTCTACAACATCGGCATGGATCAGGCTGTGCATCCCGGAGAGGACCCCGAACCGGTTCCCGAACCGACTCCGATGGCCCTGGCTGCGTGATTTTTTGTATATGCATTTTTGGGAGGCTGCTTCGGCAGCCTCCTTTTGACCGCGGCCGGAACGGCTGCGGATGGATTGTGCTTGACAATTTCGGAAAACCTTCTACAATATAGGCGAACCAAGCGAACCGACACAACCAAGGAGGTTTTTGATTAT
>OKVB01000482.1_pt1 | contig 20648 bp, 15 predicted proteins | sample 1606651 | NCBI WGS metagenome assembly OKVB01 (sample SAMEA3882518, study PRJEB24775) | human gut metagenome | biome: human-associated habitat; feature: intestine environment; material: feces | place: Netherlands | collected 2009/2010 | reverse complement strand
TCTGAAAAAAACACGATTTTTTTTCATTGATTATGAGTGGATGTATAAAGTATAAAACAATGCTCCCCACTCTTATATTCATAGCAAAGCCTGAGAGCCTGCATTTTACATATCGTATCTGCTATTGCCAAGCCTAGACCGGTTGAGCCTTCTTTTTTCTTTCCTTGATAAAAACGCTCAAAAATACGCCGGGCATCCAGCGGTTGTGCCGCCCCTGTATTGCAGAACATCACACTGTGGGGAGTAATGACAATCCGGATGTGTCCACCGTCTATATTGTGTACAAAAGCATTCTTCAACAAATTGGTAAGCAACACCACTGCCAATGTTTCATTTATCGTAAGATAGAAAACACCTTCTTCCTCTATACTTGTTATGATCTCACGATATTGATACACTTCTTTATAGTCCTCCAGATATTGCCTCAATAATTTATTCACTTCTACTTGGACAGTATCCGTAAATTGACCGTTCTCTATCTTCGAAAGCAATAACAAAGACTTGTTCAGCTTCGTTATATGTTCCAAAGTCTGGTGGGTTTTCATCAACTCTTCCAATTGGCTTTCATCTTCTTCCATTGCCTGATAAAATGCCCTCATAAACTGAAAAGCCACTCCTGCTCCACAAAGTAACGGATACGGATAATTGCATGCTTCTTGCTTTGGATTGATCACTACATCTGCTGGTGGAAGAACCTCTTTTCTCATTCCTGCTTCATCGGTATCAAATGGCACATCATGATGATCCGTAATGATCATTGTCAGTCCATGTTCTTTGCCGTATGCAACTGCATCTGCTGCTGCAATCCCATTATCACAGGTAAGGATCGTATCAACCTGGTCTTCCACTGCTTTTTCAATGATATTTTCATTAATTCCATAGCCATCTTTCATGCGGTCTGGAATCTGAAAATCAATCATTCCACCAAGATCATAGATTGCTTTCCATAAAATATAGTTAGAAACAACTCCGTCTACATCATAATCTGAGATAATGCGGATTGTTTTTCTGTCTCTGATCTTCTCTCTTATGATATCCACACCTTCTCTGACTCCCTTCATCAGAAATGGATCTGAAATATCCGAAAGATTTCCATATAAATATTTATGTATTTCTTCATCCCCGATCACATCTCTGTTTCTGATCAGTCTTGCGATCACGGGATCAATCTGAAATTTCTCACCAATCTTTGTAAAATCGGCTTTTTTCTTATACAGATACCACTGTTCCATCATGTTTCTCCATCTTCTAGAAAAAGAGCATTCAGTCTTTACTGAATACTCTTTTTACTTGTCTTATTTTCTTTTCTTTTTCTTCTTTTTCTTGCGGTTTGGATTCGCTGTGATCTTCTCTGGCTGTACAGATGTCTGTCCATTACTTTCTTTTATAGCATCAGAGCCCATACGAGTCTTCATCATATACCATAATGGTCCTGTCAAGAATACAGAAGAGAATGCTCCACCAATAACACCAACGATCAATGCCAGGGCAAATTCTCTTAAAGATGATACTCCGCAGATAAATAACGCCAATACCATAACAAATGTTGTTAAACTTGTATTGATCGTACGAACCAGTGTACTTGAAATACTCTGATTTACAAGTGCTTTGATATCATCTCTTGTACGGATCGTTTGAAGTTTCAGATTCTCACGGATACGGTCAAAGATAACGATCGTTGAGTTGATAGAGTATCCGATGATCGTTAGCATACATGCGATAAATGTTCCACCCACAGATAATCTTCCGATAGAATATGCCGCAAATACAACTAACACATCATTTAACAATGCGATGATCGCACTAGATCCAAACTTAACATCTTTAAATCGGATTGCAATATAGATCAACATACAGATTGCTGAAATGATAACTGAGATAAATGCATCTCTCTGCATTTCATTACTGATCGTTGAACTGATATTCTCTGTTGTAACTGATTTAACTTTATAATCTTTCTTTAATGTCTTTTCAATCTGTTTTCTCTGATTCAGGTTAAGTTCTACACTCTTAACAACCATCTGGTTATTCGCTTTTACTTTCTGACTCTGAACAGATGTTGATTTGCTGACTTTCTCATAGGCTTTCACAATCTGTTTTTCTAAAGAATCATTTACTTTCTGATCATCTTTAAATGTGATCGTAGATGCTGTTCCTCCTGAGAATTCAAGATCATAATTTAAGATCGTACCAATCTTACTTCTGTTCATAGGCAGTGCTGCAAGTCCGACTAAAATGATCACACCTGCGACTGCAACGTATTTCTTACCAGCACAGACAAAATCTCTTGTCTTGATCGTTCTTGGTTTTCCATACCATTTCTTATCACGAAGTCCAAAGTGATATGCTGCATATACAAGGAATCGGCTGATCACAAGTGCTGTAAACATGGAAATTAGTACACTCATTCCTAATGTCTGAGCAAATCCTTTGACCGTTCCAGATCCTTTAAACCACAGTACTAAAACTGCGATCAGTGTTGTAACATTACCATCAATAATAGCTGAAGCTGCTTTTCCAAATCCAGACTTGATCGCAGCTCCTGTACTCTTACCTGCTCCGATTTCTTCCTGAATTCTTGCATAAATGATTACATTGGCATCGACCGCCATACCGATACCGAGGATGATACCCGCAAGTCCCGGCAATGTCAACGTTGCATTAAATCCATTCAGTGCAAGTAACATCATTAGCATATAAATTGCAAGTGCTACACATGCAATGATACCTGGCACTGCATAAAATGCGATCATGATCAAGCATACCAAGGCAAATCCGATGATTCCAGCCTTAATCGTTGTCTGGATCGCATTAACTCCTAACTTAGCAGACACTACGTTAGAACGAAGTTCTTTTAATTTGACTGGTAAGGAACCAATTCGAATAGATGAAGCAAGATTCTCGGCTGCTTCATAACTTTCCATACCATCGATCGTACATTCACCTTTTGTGATCGCTTCCTGTACATTTGGTGCACTGATCACCTGGTTATCATAGATGATATAAATTGGTTTCCCGATGTTTGCTTTTGTAGCTTTGGCAAAAGCTTTTGTTCCTTTGGAGTCAAATTCAAGGGCAACTAAATATTCTTTCTTACCAGTTGTCTGATTCTGATTTGTGACAGCTTTTGCTTTCTTAACATTCTGTCCTGTTAAAATGGTATCTAAAGTAGTCTGTGTTGTTGTTTTTCCATTCTGCTTTACTTTTACCTGTTTCTGAACTGCAAAAGAAAGTGTTCCTGGTTTACCAAGTTCATCTAAGATCTTGTTTGCATCTGTTACTCCGGGGATTTCGATATTGATACGATCTTTTCCTTCCTGATAAACTTCTGCTTCTGTGCTGTAACCTTCCACACGTTTCTGAAGTTTGTATACGGTATCCTTCATATCACTGTCAGATACGTTCTTACCATCAACTTCATATGTGATACTGACTCCACCTGCAAGATCCAATCCAAGTTCAATGTTGCTTGCTCGTCCAATCTTGTTCTTTGTGATTCCTTTTGTTGTAATAAATACTCCAAATACACACAACGCAATCAGTAAAATAAGCCCTGCAATATACTTGCCGCTGCTATTACGCCTCTTCATTCTCCGTCTCCTCTTCTAACGCTAATGCTGCTTTTACCATAAGTGCACATTCAACTCTCTTGCGTTCTAATTTACATCCGATCTCATAAGTTCCATTGATCGTACCATTAAAGTTATAAGAGTTTGCGCTGCATCCACCGCTGCAATAGAATCTTGCAAAACATTTTTTACATTCTTCTTTGGAGTATACATTACATGCTTTGAATTCTTTGACGATCTCATCTTTCTTAATACCTTCGAAGACATTACCCATTAAGAAATCTTCTTCTCCTACAAACTGGTGACATGGATATAAATCTCCCCATGGTGTTACTGCAAGATATTCTGTTCCAGAACCGCATCCAGATAAACGTTTCGCTACACATGGTCCTCCTGTTAAGTCGATCATAAAGTGGAAGAATGTAAATCCTTTTCCTTCTTTCTCTCTCTTGATCATCTCTTTTGCCAGAAGATCATATTCTTCCATGATCTTTGGAAGATCTTCTTCTTTGATCGCATAATCTGCTGTATCTGGTGCCACAACAGGCTCTACGGAAATCTGTTCGAATCCTTCATCTGCTAAATGCATAACATCTTTCGAAAAATCCAGATTATGATGTGTAAAAGTTCCCCTTACATAATATTTCTGCTGATTTCTACTGTCTGCAAATTTCTTAAATTTATCAATAATAAAGTCATAACTTCCTTTTCCATTTCGAAATGGTCTCATAAAATCATGAACTTCTTTTCTACCATCAACACTTAATACAACGTTATCCATCTCTTTATTCGCAAATTCCATGATATCGTCGTTTAATAATACACCATTTGTTGTCAGTGTAAAACGGAACTTCTTATCATGAGTCTTCTCTAAATCACGTCCATAAGCAACGATCTCTTTGACAACATCAAAGTTCATTAAAGGCTCTCCACCAAAGAAATCTACTTCCAGATTTCTACGATTTCCAGAGTTCTCTACAAGAAAATCTAAAGCTTTCTTACCAACTTCAGCACTCATTAAAGCACGTCTTCCTTTGTATTCTCCTTCTTCTGCGAAGCAATATCGACAGGCAAGGTTACAATCATGTGCAATGTGAAGACAAAGTGCCTTTACAACTGTTGGTCTGTCTTTGAATCCGCAAATGTATTCTTCATAACAATCTTCTGTAAATAATACACCTGCATCTTTTAATTCTGTAACTTCCTCATAAGATTCTCTTACATCTTTTTCATCCCAAGATGATAATTCTTTGATGATCTCTTCTAATGTATGGTCTTCATATAAAGCGATCACTTCATAAGTCAGATCATCTACAACATGAACAGATCCACTTGCTACGTCAAGGACCATATTATATCCATTGTTCTTATACTGATGAACCATTGTTTCTTTCTCCCTTTATCTGTTATTTATTTTCTTTCATGTAAAAAATGAGGCGGCCCACAAGGAACGCCTCAAGCATAGAGTCTTTGTTTTATTTGACTATTTGCTGTGTTCGCAGGTCTGGTTACCTACTGTACAAGATGTCTTACATGCTGACTGGCAAGATGTCTGGCATTCACCACATCCACCTTTTTTTACTGTGTTCTGTAATGTTTTATTTGTCAGAGTTTTAATATGTTTCATCTTATCGTCCTCCTGATTCTCATAAAATAACTTGCTATATTGTATCATATCCTAAGTCAAATAGCAAGCATTCCACCTAAAGTTCCTCCAGCAATACATAAGAACAATGCTGTGATGCGTTCTGTTGAAAAAATAACTGTATTTTCCTGAAGCACAACAGATATTAAAGTTAATATTGCGAAATATAATACTCCAACAAAAAATCCCCATAAGAACTTCCGTTTTCCAATCTTTTTTCCAATGATCATTCCTGCAAGGATTGAAGCAAAAATGTATGTAAGTGTAATGCCAAGATTCGCCATCTTCGTCCCTGTATTGCTCTGATAAACAATAAATGCAAGAAGACACAACAATAGTCCGGTAACAATATAAGCAGCAACCAGACTTTGCACAATATATAACACTTTCTTTTCTGGCCCCATAGCAAATACTCCTTTCTTTCATTTAATATATGTCTGTTGTTTTGCTTCTATGTCTTTTTGTGATAAACTAACATTAAATATGTGAAAGGAGTTTTAAAATGATTGATCTTCATATACATTCTACTTGTTCTGATGGAACTTTTACTCCGAAAGAAATTGTCCATAAAGTAATTGAAAAGAATTTATATGGTTTTTCTCTTACTGATCATGATACAGTTGATGGTATTTCAGAAATCTTGGCAATGAATCTTCCTAAAGATTTAAAATTCATTCCTGGAATTGAAATTTCATGTGATACACTTCATCGTGAGATTCATATCTTAGGTTATGGAATTGATTGCAAGAACAAGGATTTAAATACCACATTAAATGATCTGAGAGACAAAAGAATGAAACGTAATCTCGATATGATCGAATTATTCCAAAAAGATGGATTTCCTGTTACTCTTGAGAAATTACAACACGGAGACCCTAATACAGTTATTACACGTGCTCATTTTTCAAGAGTTCTTGTGGAAGAGGGCATCTGCACTTCCAGGGAACAGGCTTTTTCCAAATATCTCGGTGAAAAATGTAAATACTATATTCCAAAACCATTTTTTGATCCGAAAGACTGCCTCAAATTAATTCTTGATGCAGGTGGCATTCCAGTTCTTGCTCATCCTTTTTTATATAAATTTTCTAATAAGGATACAAAACAGCTTATCCATGATCTGAAAGATTATGGTCTTGCTGGAATTGAAGTTTACCATTCTTCCCACCATAAGGGACAAATCGCAAAATTAAGAGAATGGCAAAAAGAATATCATCTTTTAGCCTCTGGTGGTTCTGATTTTCACGGAACAAATAAACCTGATATAGATATTGGTACTGGCCGTGGGACACTTTATGTACCAGATCATCTTCTTGATGAACTTCTTAGATAAAAAAAGAATCTGGATGAAATATGAGCTCTATTCTCATATTTTCCAGATTCTTTTTATTCATGAATTATCTTACTCGTCGTCAGATGATCCGTTTGCTTTCTCCATTGCCTGAATCGCTGATTTTTCCATTGGAATACGACAATGTTTGTCGTTACCAAATTCAACAATGATCGTAGTTTCATCAACTTTATCCACAACAACTCCGTAAAATCCACTTGTTGTTAACACACTGTCTCCAACTTCCAGAGCTTCCATCATCTGTCTTAACTCTTCATCTTTCTTCTTCTGTGGTCTGATTGTTAAAAAGTACATTAATGCAAAACAAATAACCAGCATCAGAATTGTCATTGTAACCTGATCCATTTTCTTCCTCCATCTTTCTAATAAGATTACTGATTCATCATGCCATCAATCTTACGTTTCTTGTATTCTTTGTAGTTTCCTTCTTCGATTGCCTGACGAATCTCACTCATCATTGTATTATAAAAATACAAGTTATGCAAGACACATAATCTCATTCCAAGCATTTCTTTTGCTTTCAGAAGGTGTCTGATGTAAGCTCTGCTGTAACTTCTGCAAGCTGGACACTGGCATCCTTCTTCGATTGGGCGATGATCAAGTTCATATTTTTTGTTGAACATGTTTAATTTCCCCTGATTAGTATATACATGTCCATGACGGCCATTTCTTGTTGGATATACACAGTCAAAGAAATCAACTCCACGGTCTACAGCCTCAAGAATATTCACTGGTGTACCAACTCCCATCAGATACGTTGGTTTATCTTCAGGCAGATATGGAACTGTTTCTTCGATGATATGATACATCTCATCATGTGTTTCTCCTACTGCCAGACCGCCAAGAGCATATCCATCAAGATTCAGTTTTGAAATTTCTTTGGCGTGTTCAATACGGATATCTTCAAATGTTCCACCTTGATTGATTCCAAATAACATCTGATGTGGATTGACTGTATCTTCCAGAGAATTTAAGCGGTCCATCTCTTTTTTGCATCGTCTCAACCATCTTGTTGTACGATCAACAGAATTCTGCATATATTCTCTTGTTGCAGGATGTGGCGGACACTCATCAAATGCCATCGCAATCGTAGACCCAAGATTAGACTGAATCTGCATACTTTCTTCTGGTCCCATAAAGATCTTTCTTCCATCGATATGAGAGGAGAAAGATACTCCTTCTTCTTTGATCTTGCGGAGTTTTGCCAGAGAAAATACCTGAAATCCGCCAGAATCTGTAAGAATTGGGCGATCCCAGTTCATAAATTTATGAAGTCCACCAAATTCTTTGATCAATTTATCACCTGTTCTTACATGCAGATGATATGTGTTTGATAACTCTACCTGAGTTCCGATCTCACTAAGATCATCTGTGCTGACTGCACCTTTGATCGCTGCGACTGTTCCGACATTCATAAATACCGGTGTCTCAATCACTCCATGGACGGTTGTTAACCTTCCTCTTTTTGCTCTTCCGTCTTTTTTAATTAATTCATACATTCTTACTCACCATAAATCTTTTTAATATTATCCATTGTTGCTCCTAGATTCTTTAACACACCATCAAGAATCGTAACGGCTGCCATTGATTCTACCACAACTACAGCCCTTGGCACAATCATTGGATCATGGCGCCCATGAATTTCAATCTCTACATTGTCAAGATCACGGTTGATCGTCTTCTGTGTTCTCGCAATGGATGGAGTTGGTTTGACCGCTGCACGAAATACGATCGTACTTCCGTCACTCATTCCTCCAAGAACTCCGCCAGAATGATTCGTTTCTTTCACGGCTTTGCCATCCATACTGATAAAATTATCATTATTCTCTGATCCTCTAAGGTTTGCAGCTGCAAATCCATCTCCGATCTCAAACCCTTTAACAGCTCCAATAGACATAATTGCCTTCGAAAGTTCTGCATCCAGCTTATCAAATACAGTTTCTCCAATACCAACTGGCATCCCTGTGATCTGGCATTCTATAATTCCACCGATCGAATCCTGTTCTTTGATCATCTGATCTGCTTTCTTGGCTACAAGATCTGCTGCTTCCTTATCTGGCATATTAAACGGATTGTTATTCATCTCATTAAGATCAAATCTATCCTCTGAAATCTCAATACCTGCAATTGCCTTTGCATATGCCTTTACAGAAATTTCTAGTTCTTCAAGCACTTTCGCTGCAACTGCACCTGCAGCAACACGTCCGATCGTCTCTCGTCCTGATGATCTTCCACCACCACGATAATCTCTGAAACCATATTTCATATCAAATGTAAAATCTGCATGTCCTGGACGGTAAACATCCTTAATATTACTATAATCCTTAGATCTCTGATCCTTATTATATACAACCATGGAAATCGGTGTTCCTGTTGTCTTCCCTTCAAATACTCCAGAAAGAATCTCTACCTGATCTCCTTCCTTTCTCTGTGTTGTATACTTAGACTGTCCCGGTTTCCTGCGATCCAGATATTTCTGAACATCTTCTCTATCTAATGATAGCCCTGCCGGACATCCATCCACAACTACTCCAACACCAGCACCATGTGTCTCTCCCCATGTTGTGATGCGGAAATTTGTACCATAACCTGATCCTGCCATATGACTTCCTTCCTATAATTTGATATTTGCCAGTAAATCTCCAAGACTCGTTCCTGCAGCATCTTCTGTATACTCTACTCCAGTTTCTTCTGCTTTCTTGGCTGCTTCTTTGTCATCTTCTAATGCTTTGATGCTTAAGCTTACTTTACCATTTGCAACTTTTATGATCTTAACTGTTACCTGTTCTCCTTCTTTCACAACATCTTCTGGAGATTTTACTCTCTTCTGGCTTAACTGTGAAATATGAACTAATCCGCTGATTCCATCTCCAATATCAACAAACGCTCCATAAGGCATGATATTTTCTACAGTTCCTTCTACAACTGTTCCAACTTTTAACTCATTGATCTTATTTTCACGTTCTTTTCTTGCTTTCTCCTGCTCTACTGCTTTTGCTGATAAAACAAGTCTCTGCTCTTCTGGTTCCACTGTAATGATCTTTGCTTCTACATCTTTCTGTAACCATACATTTAAATCTTCAACATATTTTGTTGATAATAAAGACGCTGGAATAAATCCACGGATTCCTTCAACATAAACAATAACTCCACCATTAACGACTCCACCAACAGTCAGTGCAAGCACTTCTCCACTTTCTTTAAGCTCTTCTAAATGATTCCATACTGCATCTTCATTTGTTGCTGCTTTATTTAAAGATTCTTCTAACTGAGTTTCGAATTGTTCCATTGTTTCTTTTACTTCTTCTGCCATAATAATCTTCCTCCGCTTTATTTTCTTAAACATTTATTTCATATTATAACATAGAATAAGAAAGATTCAAGAACGCTGATATTCCTTGTTATTTTGAATATTTTCTGTAAAACAGCCATGCTGCTGATATAACACCAGCCATGCCTGCAGCTATCCATAAACCAAGCATCGACTTTTCTCTTTTGTCCTTGACTTTTGTCTCCTTTTTCTGATCTTTTTCTACCATTTGCTTGACCGGATGTGGCAGGATTTTGGTTACCGCAAACTTTATTCTTTTGTTTGTTACATTTCCAGCTGCATCTTTTGCTTGAAGTTTTAGCACATGAATCCCTGGTTCCAGCTTCTTAAAAGATATTTTGTTTGTTAAATTTTTTATTTCTTTTTCATCCAGCTTTACCTTTGTCCAATAATCTTTCTTATTTTCCAGAGATACTGCAACGATTGTTCCATAATCACATTCACTCTTTTCATTAAGACCACTCATCTGGATCACTGGTTTTTTTGTATCATAAAAAAATGTAATCTTTTTACTTGATACCCGTTCTCCATTTGCATCTACCGCATTAAGACTTATCCTATAATTTCCATTCTCTGTAATTGGCTGTTTTATATAAACTTTATCTTTTTCCCATTCATATGAAACCTTCTGCCCATTCATAAGAAATTCTGTTACCTGTACAGGCTCTAAACTTACAACTTGAAATCCCGGTCTAAAACTTTTCTCTGAAATATTCTTTCCTGCAAGTATTTTCTGCAAAAAATAAATATGAACGCCCTTTTTGTTGATCGTAAATTTCTTTGTCACAACATTTTGATTTCCTGCCAGATCTAAAGCTTCCACTCGTAATACATAATACCCATCGTCTTTTATCTTATCCGGTATCCATCTTTTTCCATTCAGATAAATTCTTGTCTGCTTTTCATCCAGATTTTCATCTTTTACATGTAGTTTTACGTTTACAAATGTTTTATAGGACTTATTATTTTTTATCCCACTAATATAAATTTCAGGTTTTTTCATATCAATCTTAAATACTTTTTCCTCACTGATCGACGCATTTCCTGCCATATCTTCCACTTGAACCAAAAGATTATGCTTACCATTCCGGTCAAATACTACTTCACTCTCATAATATTCTCCTTTTTGAACAAAACCTTTCATCTGCTTCCCAGAAGTTATAACTTTTACAGCATTTTTTTGGAGATTTTCATCCTTGATCCTTATCTTTACTTTCTGATATCTGCTGACTTTTTGAAATTCATTTTGAGATCGTATCAATATTTCTGGCTTCTTTGTATCCAAAAAACAAACTGTATGGAAACTATTTTCAGATCTATTTCCTGCTTCATCCTTTGTCCATATTTTCAGCTGATACTTTCCATCTTTTTTAATCTGTGGAATCTGATCTGTTTCTGTCTGTATTTGACCTGTCTGAAGCTGAGTTAATTGTGCATAAACGTGTACCAGAGGTCCTTCCGCCTGTTCTGATTCATATGTAAATTCAGGAATCTTTCCATACCATCCATTTAGAGATCTCTCACTGCACGTTATTTTAAATAACTGCGGCTTCTTTTTCCATAAACGGCACCAGATTTTTTGAATTTCACTATATCTTCCTGCATTAGAAACTGCTCTGATCAAAACAAGATCATCCATATCACGTTTCAACTCTAGTCTGCCATATTTCATTGATCTCCACTCATTATTACCAGTCTTATATTCATAGTGAGAAATTTTCGAAACTGCTTTTGAACCATGTGCTTCAAGTAAAATATCCTGATTGGTCCATTTTCCTGCTGTGTATGATCCACTGTCAACTTTTGGTATCGTTGGATTACTCAGTTCTATCGTGATTTTTCTTGTTTCCTCATATCCATTTCTATGAATCAGATGAATCTCATAATTTCCTTCTTCATAAAATGTCATCTTCAAAGTTTGTTCATAATCCCATTCTCCTTCCCACTTCTGCCGGTTTACAAAAATCATAATATCATCTTTTGTACAGGATCCTTTCAGATCTACTTCCATTACCACGCTGCTTCGAAAAAATGGTTCTTCCCCAGTTCCTTTCCATGTAATATCCCAGACTGCTGTCTCTTCCATTCCTTTGGTATCAGCAGGTATTGCAGATAAAAGGAGAAATAGTATGGCTGTCATGGTCATCAGTATTTTATGTTTTCTCTTCATAATCCAAGTTTCCTCCTCAACGCTTTTGCTCTGTTACTTGTCATTCCTGTCTGTTTTAGTCCCTGCAGATAAACATCCTTTGCCTTCTCTATCTGGTTTTTCTGGCATAGATAAATTCCATATTCAATATAAGCTTCCATGACTTTTGGATAATGTTTTATAAAACGTTCATACTCATTTTCAATATTCACAGATTTTTCTCTAAGATACGATAACTTTCTCTCATATATTTCCCATGCTTCATTTTTCTCTAATTTCTCATGGAACACTCTGTCAGTCTCTTGAAAAAAAAGCTTATCATCTCCTCTTTTTGCCTTAATCTCATACAGATTGATCTTTTGTTTTTCCAGCATCTTTTTTTGTTCTTCCTTAAGTCTGAACTTTTCTGTCTTATAAAGCAGTTTTTCTGCCTTCTTTACAACAAACTCTGGAAGTTTTTCCTGCCACAAAATATAATGATCAATAAAAAAATATGCTGACCAGAAATCATGTACGTCCTTTTGACAAATTTCTAATGCTGACACCAGCTCATCTTGTTTCACCTCCTTTTCAGGATCATTTAATACTTCTATCAGCAGAAGATATGCTTCTGTTTTCTTTTTATTTGTTTCTTCCTTCTTAAAATATTGACCAGCCAGTGTCAGATCTTTCTCTGTCCTTTCGTTTCCATAAAAATAAACCATACCTTTTTTGTAGAAATCCTCGTATGTTTTCACTGACTGTACTTTCAATTTTTCTTCTTTGTGGCTGTCTGTAAAACCAAAAATACCGATCATGCCAATGCAGGCTAAAAAAACGACACTTTTTTCTGATCTGCTTTTCCAGACAATTTTTCTAAGATCTCTCTTGATATCTCTGGCGCTCTGATAATTCTTTTTCTCATCCTCACAAAGACATTTCTGTATGATATTCTCTATAGGATACTTTTTATTCTGTTCTGTATTTAGCTGAATGATTTTTCCTATACTGTAGACATCCATAAAAAATTCAGCTCTTTCTCCTGCTTTTGTCTGTCGTTTGGAAGCATAAATCCTCGTTCCATACCCAGTCAGAAAATCTCCTTTCATTGAAGATGCTCCAAAATCGATCAAATACAGACGTCCTGATGGATGAAGTATGATATTCTCTGGTTTAAGATCCATATGTACAACACCTCTCTTATGAACCTGTTCCAACACCTTGCAGACCTTATACATAAGTAGTATCAATGTTTTTTCTGAAATTTTTCCATGGACTGTTTTATATGTTTTTAGAGATTGTCCTTTAATATATTCCATAACCAGGAAATGATCTTTGGTGTTTTCTGCAAGGAATAATTTGGGAATACCCTTGATATTTTTTAATTGATTTAATATCTCTTTCTCCCGTTTCCACTGATTTTCATCTTTAAGTATTTTCACTGCAACCTTTTTCCCTGTCTTTAAATCTTTTGCAAGAAATACTTTCCCCATTCCACCCGCACCCAAAAGCTTCTGAGTCTGATAACGGTTATGGTATATTTGAGCTATCTCTCTTTCGGAACTTTGACGATCACACAGGATAGATTGTCTAGTTCTCCACGTTTTTTTACTTTTCGAAAACATCTTTCTACCCATTCTTTCATTTGTTCCCTGGACGCTTCCACTTGATAGATCTCTTCCTCTTCAAGTAATCCATAAAATCCATCTGTACAAAGCAAAAATTCCATTCCCGGATGCAGTCTTCCCTTATAGCAATCTACTCTGACGTCCTTCGTCACACCAACACACTGCAAAAGAATATGTCGTCTCGGATCTTTTCTTGCCTGTTCTTTCGTCAAATGTCCTGCCCGAAGTTCAAGTTCTACCAGCGTATGATCTGTTGTCACAAATTTTCTATTTCTGTCAAACCAGTATGTTCTGGAATCTCCAACATTTAATACAAAAAATTCGTGATCTTCCACAAATAATAATGTTAACGTACTTCCCATTGATTTGACTTCTTCCATTTTTCTGCTCATCAACAAAAGGTTCTGATTGATCTTTCGGATCAAATCGATCAGATTTTGTTCGATCATATTAATTCCCATTTCATATAATCCTTCAAATAAAGTTTCATCAAACCACTGTTTCAATACTTCTACAATATAACGGCTTGCGATCTCTCCTTTCTTCAAACCACCCATTCCATCACACACAACAGCCAGAAGATAAAGCTTCCCATTCTTTTCCTGCTGCCTTAATAAATAAGCATCCTGATTCGACGGTCTTCCGTTTCCAATATCCGTCATTCCAATCGTATCTATCATATGTTCCTCCAAAAAATTCTTCATAATAGAAAAAAGCCTGTAAAGATTATTCTTTACAAGCTTTCTCTGCTGTTCTTGTTTGTTTCATTATTCTTCGATGTCTTCGCCATCCTCGAATTCATCTTCTTCGCCTTCAATCTCCTGTTTGAGAATCTCAATATCTCCTCTAAGTTTCTCGATGAGATTGAACAGATCAATATATTCTGCCTGTGGGTAGTCCATATGTTCTTCAAAATATTTCTCTCCCACCTGACGATACAAATCATTCAAATCTCTTTTCGCCACTCGCAGATCATTATGTCTCTTCGCAGAATCTGCCACTTCCTTCGCCTTCTGTGCAGCTGCTTTTCCTGTTGTTGAAATAGTTTCTTCCAGACGTCCGAAAAAATCTTTTGCCATATACGCTCACTCCCAACGTTTTTCTTTCATTGTACCTTATTCAGCTGCTTTCGTCCAGCCTAAAAGCGCCTTTCAAGACTTAATGTTTCTTCTTACGATATAATAGTAAAATCCCTGAAAATGCTGCAGCTGCCATAGCAAATATCCATCGAAGATCACTTTCGTCTCCTGTTTTTGGTCCAGAAGAAGTATCTGTATTTTGAAAATCATTTCCCTTGTTTTTTGTATAAGTTATATTTTCAGGTATTTTCTGTTTTCTTACTTTGATCTCACGAACTGCTGTCACTTCTTTTGCGTTATCGACCTTTGCTTTTGCCGTATTTTTTATCGTTCGATCTTTCATTATTTTGTTATTTAACTTTACCTGATAGATTACTTTTATTTTCTGGTCATTTGTAAGATTTTCTTTTGTTTCAATTCTGAAACTGTTATCTGATACAACAATCCTGCATTTCGAAGTGATATCTGCTTCATCTGGTGAAAAAACATGAACACTTTCCTTTATGATCTTTGCATATTTATGATCGATCTTATCTTCGATCACAATGTTCTTTGCAACTGCATCTTTCACAATCTGTGATACGAAAATCTGATATTCACAAATACCGCCAGCTTTATATACTGTCTTATCGCTTCTCTTTGTGATCAAAAGCTGTGGAATATTCTCCTCCATCGTTACAACAATATCATCTCTTACTTTATCTGCATCCTCACTGTACGCAAATGCTGTATTTTTAATATCTCCATCGATCATTGAAAGAAATGCTGTATCATAAATTACAAGAAGCTCATCCTTATCACTTAAATCTCTTCCTGTGGCGATCTTAAACTTTCTACTGGTATCATCTCTGCTGATCTCACACTGATTTGTGATATCTTCCCCATTATATTTTACACGGATCATACCAATATCCATTCCTTTCTTCTCAAATGAATCTTCTATGATAACTTTATGTGCTGTCATCCCTTCATTTTTCTGTGTCACACGAATCTTATATGATCCAGTCTGACCTTCTTTATATATCTTATGATCTGATGTTTTCTCGATTTTTAACATTGGAGGTTTTACAACAACTGTATTTTCATCCTGCGCTGGCTCTGTGTTATCACTTTGTACGATCGCTGTATTTTTTATAGCACCATCAATTCTTTTTTCAAATAATACTTTATATATGATATCAATAGAATCACTGTCTCCAAGATCTTTTCCTGTTTCTACAACAAAATTTCCATCTCTTGCTTCTATTTTACATTCATCTGTAATATCTTGTTTGTTATACATGACTTGAATATCAGAAATCTTCATTCCTTCTTTTTCAAATTCATCTGTAACTATTATATTTTTTGCTTTTACGCCTTCCTTCCCCTGTGTAATATGAAGTTTATAACTTCCTGTTTCTCCCACACTGTAAATCTTTTTATCGGACTGTTTAAGAATCTGAAGTTTAGGTGCCTTGATCTTGATCATCTCTTCTGCCACACCACCTCCTGAAGGAATATATGCATCTTCACGGATCAGTTCTTTGTTACTGTTTCTTGTTGCTGGAACTTTCATTACATTTTTTATGTCTTTTCCCTCTAGTCCATCCTGCTCGATCACTGCCTGATAGCTGATCTCAATCTTGTCCGTCATCCACAGATCATTGTAATTTGTATCTTTTTTTCCACATTCAGAAGCGAATACCGGTATTACTCCGTTCTTTAATGCGATCGGAGTCTGTATCGTATAACTTCTTTCGTTATCATCAAATTCAGCCTGACATTTTGATGTTATATTTTTACCATCTGCCATCACTGATAATGTTCCAGGTATAATACGGATCCCTTCTGCTTTGATTTCATCCTCGATTCTTATATCTCTCATAAATGTTCCAGGATTTGGATTCGTTATCACTGCCTTATATGCCACATGATCACCTTTTTTATAAATCTGTGCCGGAGCTGATTTTATAACATCATTTTTAGGAGAATTGATATATATCTGTGCCTGATCTTTTGTCTCCGGAATTCCCGCTGCCCATGCAGATGCTTCATTATCGATCAACTGGCCATTTGCTGCCACTGATGTTTTCATTGTGTATACAATCTGGATTTCATTTTCATACGGAAGAACATAATCACCTTTTGACTTTAAGATCCAGCTGTTTCCTTCTTTCTGCATTGTGTAGCAGTCTTCTGGAATTCCTGATACTTTTATATCCTTTAGCGAAACTCTGGAATTATCTGCAAATGATCTATCCTGAATCGTAAAGTATACTGTTCCTGCTTTTGGATTTTTATTTTTCACAGTAACCTTGTAGGTAACCTCATCTTTTGCCTGATATTCATACTGCTTTGTCTCTTTTGTAAGCAAAAGACCCGGATTACTCTCATCTTTTTTGGGCAGTTCTATGTCAACCCTGACTTCATTCGTCATTGTGTTTTTGCCATCAATGATCGTCTTTGCCTTATTATTTTGTGTAAGAACTGTTTTATTTTCATTATAATGTCCATGCTTTTCCCAAAGATTCCTTAACTCCATAAGCTGCTCTTTCGATGCATCTTTCATAATGTTCATCTTGATCTTGATCTTTAATACATATATACCGCGCTTATAAAATTCAGGATCATTCGGATCTTTTAATCTGGCTTTTACAAGATTTCCGTTTTGTGAGATATCAAATTCACTACTGACATCTTTATTGTCTCCATATACTTTGATATCAAGAATCTTCTGACATTCTTCTACATTGTCCTCGAATGCAAATCCGCTGAAATAATGGGCTTTCGGAATATCTCCGGCAATTGCCTGGCTTACTTCATAAGTCCATGTCTTTGCAAGATCTGGACAATTGTAATGCTCTGTTGATTCTCCATTCGACGTTATGATCTCTTTTTTTGGAGCTGGTGGATCAAATTTTACCATGTTCTGTCCATATCCAACATATTGTTCCTGATTTGTTGGTCCATCATCCATAATTCTTCCAAATGTATATTCAAACGTATCTGAAGCAAATGTAAATCCCGCACATGTAAAGTCTTCATTGTCATAATTTTCAGAAAAATCAGCATAATAAATACTCTTATTTCCATCTTTGTTATAACTTAATTTTGTGTTTTTAGAAACATATTCTCCATGGATGTCATCTGCTTTTACCCCGATATACTGGTGTGTATCAATATCCTGTAATGTCATATTACTTTTGATCGTTACAGGAATATTCGTTCCAGCTTTAAAAAACTGACTTTTCATTGTCATCTCTTCAATTCCGATATAAGAGCAGCCACTAAGATCACCTCCTACTGCCACATATCCTTCCATGTTCTTATATTTTTCGATTCCCGTGATCGTCATAACCAGATCAAATGTCTGCCATCTACCATGGCTTCCATCCTTGTCACACTGATAAATCTCCATATTCGTTTTCTTGATCTGTATATTTCCAGCTGTGTTTTCTGAAGTATCAAACCATAGATATTGTTTTAAAAATCCAGGCATAGAAATGTCCGGAAGTTTCTTGGTATCTTTTCCTTTGGTAATGATCGTCTTCGTCTGATCCGTTGGATGCATCTTAAATCCATAGGATGCATCCACACTTAATGCTTTCTGATCATCAAATGCTGAAAAAATATGTTTGTCATCTCCCCAACTGCTTGTAATTGGCTTTGCTTTGCTACAATTAAGCTGAGCCAGTACGGATTTTTCCTTTATTTTTGCTGTCAGTGCTGCTGATAATGAAAATACTACAACACCCAATGCCATAAGAGTTCTTCTTGCTTTCTTCATGAATACTGCCCTCCTTATTATTGCCTTTTCTTTCCCTCATTCTCCAGCAGACAGAATTGTCTCATAGCATCTCAGCTCCCCTCATTCTTATGACAGGCTGCACTCACCTCCATGACCATGCAGAAGTCTCATTATCATATCCTTGTTCGCTCCCTGTCTCCAGATCATGGCGGGATATGTCCTCTTCGGACTGTACTAGAAAATGGTCTTATTCAGTTGTCAAAACTTCCCTTGGATTCATCATTTGATCGTCTTGTCGTGAATGGATTATCTGATTTGATTGATCAATCATCATTTTGATTTGTTTTTAGAATTTTCTGATATTGTATTCTCTTCCATTTATTCCCTATCTTGGTTCATCATAACATTTTCACATAAAAAAAGCAACCCATATTTTTATGAATTGCTTTTTTACTTTTATTTATTCTATTATACAAGAATGTATTCCTTAGATTCCAAGAATCTTTTTCACTTCATCTTCCATTGCTACTGTTTCGCACACTGTGTCATGAAGTACTGGTGCTGTTCTGATCTCTTCGATCGCTTTTGGAATTTCTGTCTTTGATACTTTGTTAAGTTCATCAACTAATTCAAAATCATCTTCTGCATCGTATGCTGGATCAATCGCATCCATAACACTTCTTGTAAATTTGTATGGACTGGCTGTTGAAGCAATGATTGTTGGAGTTTTGTCATCTCCAGTTGCTGCTTTGTATTTGTCATATGCAACGGCTGCTACCGCTGTATGTGTATCCATTACATATCCTTCTTTGTCATATACTTCTTTGATCTTCACTGCTGTTTCTTCTTCACTTCCAAAAGCTCCAAAGAACTCAGATAATTCTGCTTTCATTGCATCTGTGATCACATATTCTCCGTCTTTTGTAAGTGCTGCCATAAATTCTGCACACTGTTTTGGATCATTTCCTGCGATTCTGTAGATCATACGCTCTAAGTTGCTTGAGATCAGGATATCCATAGATGGAGATGTTGTAACATAGAATTCTCTGTTACGATCATATTTCCCTGTCTCAAAGAAATCAAATAATACTTTGTTCTTATTAGATGCACAGACAAACTTATTGATTGGAATACCCATCTGTTTTGCATAGTAAGAAGCTAAGATGTTACCAAAGTTTCCTGTTGGAACTACAACATTCATAGGTTCTCCTGCTTTCAGGGCACCCTGTTTTAATAAATCTGCATAAGCTTTTACATAATATACGACCTGTGGCACTAAACGTCCGATATTGATAGAGTTCGCAGATGAGAACTGGAATCCATTATCATTCATAACTTTCGCTAACTCTTTGTTAGAGAACATTTTTTTAACACCTGTCTGGGCATCGTCAAAGTTTCCTTTGATTCCGATCACATATGTATTGTTACCCTTCTGTGTTACCATCTGTTTTTCCTGAATTGGACTAACTCCAGACTTAGGATAAAAGACAATGATCTTGGTTCCTGGTACATCAGCAAATCCTGCTAATGCCGCCTTTCCGGTATCTCCGGATGTTGCTGTGAGGATCACGATCTCATTCTTCACCTGATTTTTCTTTGCAGAAGTAGTCAGAAGGTGCGGAAGAATGGAAAGTGCCATATCTTTGAATGCGATCGTTGCTCCGTGGAACAGTTCCAGATGATAAGTATCTCCCACCTTCACAAGTGGTGCGATCACTTCTGTATCAAACTTTGAATCATAAGCACTGTTGATGCAGTGTTTCAGTTCTTCTTCTGTAAACGGTGCACAGTGAATTACCTTTATATTATCCAGAATCTGCTGTGGACGAGATGCTTCGATCAGTACACTTGTAACCTCTTTGTGCGCAAGAAGCCAGCCAAGAGCCATCTCCGAAAGCTTTTCCCCTTGCTCTGATGTCAAAATGCTCTCTTCTAGAAATCTTCCATCCTTACGAATGCGACTATCTTCCGGTATTCTATTAAAAAAACGGTCTTTATTTCATAAAAATGATCATTTATCCATTAATAATGAACAAAACTCAAAAAAATATTGATCAAACGAAAAAAACATGATAAAATAAGATAGAAAGTTAAAAAATTACTATCAACCATAGCATACTCAAAACCGATAAATTGAAAGGGAACGTGAAATGGAAGAGACTTTACTGGTAATAGATACCGGAAGTTCCAGTA
>OKVB01000468.1_pt1 | contig 21146 bp, 15 predicted proteins | sample 1606651 | NCBI WGS metagenome assembly OKVB01 (sample SAMEA3882518, study PRJEB24775) | human gut metagenome | biome: human-associated habitat; feature: intestine environment; material: feces | place: Netherlands | collected 2009/2010 | reverse complement strand
GGGCGGATCAGCGATTTGTTCAAAATATGAGCAAAATTCCACCGCATCGCGTTCGGTTGCTTATTTATTTTTTATCATATACTCGAAATCTACAGTTGGCCAACTCACAAATTAAAATTTAAAATGTCACATCCTTACCATAATAAATACATTCCAATATCTTCTCCATATCCTCAACAGATGTTTCTCTCGGATTAGATCCCGTACAAGCATCTCCAACTGCTCTCTCTGCGATCATATGTTTCTTCTCAATAAATTCTTCTTCATTTACTCCGAAATCTTTCAGATTAGATACAATATTAAGACTTGCTCTCAAATCTTCTACCGCTTTGATCAGTGATAAAGTTAATGCCTTATCTGTAACTCCAGGAAGTCCTAATTTTCTTGCGATCATTGCGAATCTGTCTTCACAGACTTTGGCATTGTACTGGATGACATATGGAAGATAGATTGCATTTGCACATCCATGAGGAATGTGTCCTGTATCAAAGACTGCTCCTGTCTTATGGGCTAAGGAATGTACGATTCCAAGCAGTGCGTTAGAAAATGCCATTCCTGCCAGGCACTGTGCGATATGCATGTTTCCTCTTGCTTGCATGTCCCCTTCATAAGATGCTTTCAGGTTATCAAAGATCATCTCGATCGCATGGATCGCTAACGGATCTGAGAATGGAGAATGTAATCCTGCAACGTAAGCTTCGATTGCATGAGTTAATGCATCCATTCCTGTATGTGCTGTTAATGTCTGTGGCATGGTCTCTGCCAATGATGGATCTACGATCGCTACATCTGGTGTGATCTCAAAATCAGCCAGTGGGTATTTGATTCCTGTACTGTAATCTGTAATTACTGAGAATGCCGTTACCTCTGTTGCTGTTCCTGAGGTTGATGGAATTGCGATAAATGTTGCTTTATTACGAAGTGGTGGAATTGTAAATGGATCTTTGATGTCATCAAAGGTTGTCTGTGGATGCTCATAAAATACCCACATTGCCTTTGCTGCATCAATTGGTGATCCTCCACCCATTGCAATGATCAGGTCTGGTTCAAATTCCTGCATCACTTTGGCACCTTTCATAACTGTTTCTACAGATGGATCTGGTTCAATTCCTTCGATCAGTTTCGTCTCAATTCCAGCTTCTTTCAAATATCCAACAACCTTGTCAACAAATCCAAAACGTTTCATAGATCCGCCGCCTAGGCATAATACTGCTTTGTTTCCTTTGATTGTTTTTAGTGTCTCTAATGCGTTTTCTCCGAAGTATAAATCTCTTGGTAATGTAAATCTTGCCATAACTACATCTCCTTTTACCTGGATGACCGAAATTGAACTTATCCTCATATATCTGATTATCCGATTTCAATCGATTGTTTCGCTACAAATACATAGTACACTATTGTTAAAATTTTATCAATGCTTTCTTGCATTTTTTTCATTTATTCATATGTATAAATAGCAAAAAGAACCTTGTACAATTACAAGATCCTTTTTCTCTTTTGTATATTCTTATTTATGTCCACGGACTTTTAAATATTCCTCTAATCCATGTCTTCTTAACTTACATGCTGGGCATTCTCCGCATCCATCACCCATCACTCCATTATAGCATGTTAAAGTTTCATTTCTTACGATATCAAAAACACCTAATTTGTCAGCCATCTCCCATGTCTGTTTCTTGTCAATCCACATCAGTGGTGTGATCACTTCAAACTCATAATCCATGGCAAGTGTTAATGTTGTCTCTAGGGATGAGATAAAGACATGGCGACAGTCTGGGTATCCACTGAAATCACTCTGGGAAACACCGGTTACTAATACATGAATTCCTCTTTGTTTTGCAAAAACAGCTGCAAATGTTAAGAATAACATGTTTCTTCCATCAACAAATGAATTTGGTGTTCCTTCTTTTGGTGCTTCATGATCTACTTCCATGTCTACTCTTGTTAAAGAGTTTGGCGCTAACTGGTTTAATAGTTCCATATCTAAGATATGATGTTCTACCCCGTGTTCTTTACAGATCTTCTTGGCACATTCAAGTTCCTTGGAATGTCTCTGCCCGTAGTTAAATGAAAGTGCGATCACTTCATCGTATTTCTTCTTTGCCCAGAAAAGGCATGTTGTGCTGTCTTGTCCACCGCTGAATACAACAACGGCTTTGTTTGGTTTTGCCATTTTGCTTATCTCCTTTTCTTATTTTCCTGCCTGCATCATAAAATGCCATTTTAATGTAGAATCTGTGTCAAATGCTCCACGAAGTGTTGTTGTCACTGTCTTAGCATTTTGTTTTTTGATTCCTCTTGCACTCATGCAGCTATGGCACCCTTCGATATAAACGGCTACATCTTCACTTCCTGAAACTTCCATGATGATCTCTGCGATATCACTTCCGATTCTTTCCTGAAGCTGTAAGCGTTTTCCAACCATGTCACAGATTCTTGCAATCTTGCTAAGTCCTAATACTTTATCTTTTGGCAGATATGCCACAGACACTTTCATATCATACATTAATGCCATATGGTGTTCGCAATAGCTAAAGATATCTATATCTTTTACGATCACCATATCTTTGTGGTCTTTGACACTTAGATCATCTTCAAATGTTTTTGAAAACATCTGTGCGATCTCATGATTACTATAATTCATTCCCTCAAAGACTTCTTCATACATTCTTGCAACACGATCTGGTGTTTCTTTTAATCCTTCACGATCTGGATCATCTCCAAGTGCAACAAGGATTCCTCTTACGTGTTCCTTGATCGCTTCTTTATCGATTGCCATAGTATTTCCTCCCATAATAAATTAATACTAAACGCCTGTCTTGTCAGGATCCCATACGACTTTGTGGATCTGAATCTGGAATCTGACTTTGTTAAGCTTGTTTTCTTTCATAAATTCAACGATTTCTTCTGATTCGATCTTGCCAAATACAGGACTGAAATATACGATCGCCTTCTGGCACAGGCTGAATCTTTCGATGATTTCTTTTGCTCTGTTTAAATCTTCCCTGCTTCCAATAACAAATTTGACAACATCCCATGGTTTTAAATATTCCATATTTTCAAGACACATACTCTCTTCCATGTTGCTGGATGGAAGTTTATAATCCATTGTCATTGTCAATCTGTTATCTCTTTCTTTATAATATTTGATCGGTACACTTCCGTTTGTCTCAATCTCAATCTCAACTTTTGGCATCATTAAGATACTTCCGATCAGTTCTGATACATTTTCATCAAGAAGTGGTTCTCCACCAGTTAATGTAACGAGTTCTACTCCTGCCTCTTTAATTCTTTCTACGATCTGTGGCGCTGTTAAAAGTTCACACTTTGCATTTCTTTTGTTTGCCCATGTTGTGTCACAGTAAGAGCAGTTTAAGTTACATCCTTTCAATCGGATAAACATAGCAAGACGACCAGCTTTCTTTCCTTCTCCGTTGATACTTACAAAGGTTTCGACTACTTTAAATGTTTCCATCTCATTTACTCCCCATATGCTGCCATATTATTTGGTGTCTCATAAACTTTCGCTAACTTGACATCATATCCGATTTCTTTCACTCTATCATAAAAATATTTTGCAAAACTCTCTGCAGTTGGACGAAAATCTACGAAGATCATTTTGAAATTTTCCTCTTTCAATGCTTCTACTGTCTTCTCTTTTAATGTTCCATCTTCTATGATCAGACTATGATCAAACTCATCTGCTAATTTTTTGATATCATCTTTTAACTGTCCAAAATCGACAACCATTCCTCGAATCTGCCCTGTCTGTTCTAATGTTTCACTTTGTACGGTAACTTCTAATTTCCAGCGGTGACCGTGGATATTGCTGCATTTTCCTTCATAACCCGATAAAAAATGAGCTGAATCAAAGGATGCATGTGTTGTTAACTGATACATTTTCTTCTTTCCCTTCTACATATATTTTCAATCAAAAAAGGATACAAGCACGCGTACCTGTATCCTGAAAATCTTCTTCTCAGTCCTAGTTTTGTTTATAGACAGGATGGTACGAATGAACTGTCTTTGATTTCTAAAATCTTATCTAGTATATCATTGTTTTATCAAAATAGCAAACAGAGATTGCAAAATTTCACAATCTCTGTTTACTTATTATAAATATTGCTTATGAAAATATGAGGAATTAATTTATTGTAAATGGTTATTTACAATCTTATTTATTTAATGGTTTCTTTGTAAATGACATAACGATCATTCCAATAACTGCACCAACTACTACAGAAATTAAGTATTGTACTGGATTCGTGATGACTCCAATAACAAAGATTCCACCGTGTGGTGCTGGAAGTCCACATTTAAATGCCATGGATAACGCACCTGCTACTGCAGATCCTACGATACATGGTGGCAGGATATGGATTGGATCTCCTGCTGCAAACGGGATAGCTCCTTCTGTAATGAATGATAATCCCATGATGTAATTTACAACACCAGATTTTCTTTCACTCTCTGTAAAACGATTCTTGAAGAATGTTGTACAAAGTGCGATCGCAAGTGGAGGTACCATTCCTCCGGCCATAACAGCTGCCATGATCGCATACTGTTCTGGTCCTGCATTGGCTACTGTTAACTGTGCTGTACCAAATACATACGCTGCTTTATTAAATGGACCACCCATATCAATGGACATCATCGCTCCAAGAACTGCTCCTAAAAGGATAGAACTTGTTCCACTCATAGATGATAAGAAGTTATTCAGTCCTGTATTGATCGCTCCAACAACCGGATTAACTGCGATCATCACAACACCCATAATTAAAATACCACAAACTGGGAATAGTAAAATTGGTTTTAACCCTTCTAATGCACTTGGTAATTTATCGAACAGTTTTCTTAATAAAACCATGATATATCCACCAACAAAACCTGCAAATAATGCTCCGATAAATCCAGAGGAAACGGCTTTGGCAGAATCATATGCCATGATATTTGCAAATGTATAACCACCATTTGCTAATGCTCCACCAACGAAACCTATCGCTAATCCTGGTCGGTCTGCAATACTCATTGCAATAAATCCAGCTAAGATTGGAAGCATAAATCCAAATGCCTGTTCACCGATTGTCTTTAGTAAAGCTGCAAGTGGTGTATTCTTACCGAAGTTTGCCGGGTTGATTGCCTGATTATCTACTAAGAATGCAAGAGCGATCAAGATACCTCCACCGATTACAAATGGCAGCATATGAGATACACCATTCATCAGATGTTTATAAATCTGACGTCCAACGCTTTCACCTTCTGCACTATCTTCTTGTGCTGCTGCTCCTGAATGATGATATGTTGGTGCTTTCTTATCTAAAATTGTCTGGATCAGTTCTTCTGGTTTATTAATTCCGTCCGCTACTTTTGTCTGAAGAACCTGTTTTCCATCAAAACGTGCCATCTCAACGTTCTTATCTGCTGCTACGATGATTCCATCACAATTTTCAATCTCTTCTTTTGTTAAGACATTCTTTGCTCCACCTGAACCATTTGTCTCAGCTTTTAATGTAATTCCCATCTCTTTTGCTTTATTCTCAAGAGATTCTGCTGCCATGAATGTATGAGCGATTCCTGTTGGGCATGCTGTAACTGCAAGAACTCTGATCGTTCCATCGTCTGCTTTCTCTTCTTGTACAGCAGGTTTCTCTTCTTCCTTCGCCGCCTCTTCTGGGAATTTTTCTGTTTCTTTCTTGTCGATCAATGCAAGATATTCTTCCTTGCTTGTTGCCTTCAATAAGCTGTCCTTAAATACTGGATCCATTAAGATCACAGATAATCTTGACAATGCCTCTAAATGCACGTCACTTCCTTCTGCTGGTGCTGCGATCATAAAAAATACGTCAGATGGTTCTCCATCCATTGCTTCATAATCGACTCCGTCTGGTACTGTCATAGAAGCCAAACCAGCCTTAGTTACTGCTTTGTTCTTAGAATGAGGAATTGCAATCCCTCCTCCGATACCAGTTGTTCCATTAGCTTCTCTTGCTAAAATGCCCTTCTTGTATTCTTCGCGATCTGTGATGTTTCCGCCCTTGACCATTAAATCAACCAGATGATCAATTGCTTCTTCTTTGCTGTTAACCTTCACACCAAGGTCAATTGTTGCATCCTGCAACAGCTCTGTAATTCTCATACAGGTTATCCTCCTTTTCCAAAATTAAAAACGTCAAAATCAATCATTTGTTTCTTTTTTTTCTTCATTATAACACAGTTTCAGTCAAAGTCAATCATTTTAAACCATTTTCTTTCATATTTTTGAAAAAAAGGAAATATTAAAAAGCATACCTCTTTTTAATATTTCCCTTCCTTTTAATTTTTATTTCACTTTGATCGCCCAGCGCATCTTTGTTGATTTTGCTCTTCCGTTCTGGGCACATTCCTCTTTTGATGGACGAATAACATCTTTGGCTACATCACTGTAGATTCCTATTTTCTTCCCATACTTAAACGCATGTTTTACAAGTCGATCTTCTCCAGAGTGGAATGTAAGGATCGCAACCTTTCCACCTGGTGCCAATGCGTCTGGAAGTTTCTCCAATAATTCTTCTAATACTTCAAACTCGCTGTTTACATCAATACGCAAAGCCTGAAATGTTCTCTGGCAGGATTTTTTAACTGCTTCTTTTCGCTCTTTTTCCGGCAAAAAGTTTAATGCTCTTTCAATGACATCTTTAAGATCTGTTGTTGTCTTGATCTTCTTTCCCCGTTTCATCGTTGCAACGGTTTCTTTTGCAATCTGTTTTGCATACGGCTCATCTGCATTTTCAATGAGCATTCCTTCAAATTCAGCCTTCGTGATATCTTCTAAACGCTCTGCCGCTGAAATTCCTTTTTCTGGATTCAGTCTTAAATCTAATGGTCCTTCAAATTTATAAGAAAATCCTCTTTCCGGATTATCAATCTGCATGGAGGATACGCCAAGATCGGCTAAAATGAAATCGAATGGTCCAACTTCTTCGGCTACCTGATCAATATTAGCAAAATTAATATGCTTGATCGTTAAGATATCTTCTCCAAACCCTGCATCATGCAGACGTTTCTCTGTCTTTACAGATTCGATCGGATCTACATCTAATGCGTAGATATGACCTTTACCCTGTAACTTTTCTAACATCTTTCTTGTATGTCCGCCATATCCTAAGGTTGCATCCAATCCTTTTTGTCCCGGCTGGATGTCAAAAAATTCAAGAATTTCTTTTACACAGATGGAAATGTGCATTCCTGCCGGTGTACTTCCTTTACTAATAACTTTTTGAATCGTATCTCCGTATTTTTCTGGGTTTAATTCTTTGTATTTTTCTTCGAATCTTCTTGGATGAGTCCCTCTATATCTGACTCTTCGTTTGTGTTTCTTTTCTGACTGCTGTTGTTCCATTATTTTATACCTTTCTTTGTTATAATCATGTTAATCTAAGATCAGGACATTTTTTCCTTCAAATGCAAAACCATAGGCTTTGATACTATTTTCGTTGATTCCTCCTTTATACTGTAACTTCCGCATTCTGCTTGATCTGATCGATCACTGTCATGATCTTCATTGCAATATCCATATCATTTTCAAAAATCTGTCCAATACTTCCGACACTTCGAAATGGCTCATCCATCATAACTCTTCGGTCTTCGATCATTCCATTTACAGAGATATAATCAACGATCAATCGCACAAAACGAATCTGATCAGCATTTAGTTTCTCCTCATTTAAGAATTCATTAAATGCCTCATTTGCTGCCTGTTGATCCATTCCTGTGATTTTTCTTACAAGAATTCCAACTGGTGTATCCCCATATTCTTTTGTATAATCTTCTTTTGATCCTAGTTCCTGCCAAAGAATTCTCTCCAGTTCCTGCATATCACTTTTTTGTAACGGCTGGTTATTTCGTAATTTACACACTGCCATGTTATCTTGATGCTCTTTTAAATAGAATTCTACCTTTTTGCGATAGTTTTCTAATCGATTTCCCATCTCAATTGGTGTGTTTTCCTGATATTCTATTACTTGATCTGCAAAATCTGTATAAACGATTCTCTGTGTCTTTTTTGGTAAAAACTGAATCAGATCTCTAAGTGCTTTCCTGACTACATCCATTTCCAGAATAAATGCTTTTTCCCAGAATTCATTCGTCTGTACCTTATCCAAAATATATTTTTGCTCTTTGATCTGTGGCACAGAATCCTGCATTAAAGATAGTTTTTCTGCAATACCAACAACTGCTCCAATATTTTTCGAAGGGTTCTTCTGTTCCAGCATTGCAAGTTCGATACTATACATCAGATAATCAAATCTTCGTGCCAATTCATTTTCCTTCTCGCCCTCTATAATTGGTGCGATATGTTTCTTCAGGTCAGCCATTGCTTCTGTCTCAAGAATATCCCATGATTTCTGTTCTCGATATCGAAGGACATATTTCAAATGATGTTTTACAATGAAACTTTTGTCATTCAGATCACTTATCGCTTGTATTAATTCTTTCACTAATGTATTTCGATATTCTCTGAAATCTTCGTCTTTTTGATAGTCTGTATCTTGTAATTCTCTTACGATCCTTGCTTTACATAAAAAGATTTTCTCTGCTAATGTTTCTATAAATCCGCTATCTTTTCCATGCGGATTGACTCTGAAATATTCGAAGTTATTACAATAATCAAAGATCAGAAATTTTTCTTTATCCATTCCAGGCCCTAGTAAATCTTTGCAAAGTCTTGTTCCTCTTCCGATCATCTGACAGAATTTTGCATAACTTCTGACTTTCTTGAAAAATACAAGATTCAAAATCTCTGGAACATCAATTCCTGTGTCCAGCATATCTACGGATACTGCAATCTGAGGCATCTTGTCCTTTTCTTCGAATTGTTCAATCAAATGTTCGGACTCTTTGATGCTGTAATCAATCTGTTTGATAAAATGACTGCCTTTTTCTGGAAAAAGCTTCTGAAAACGCTCGACAATTGTCTTCGCATGTTTGCTGTTTCTTGCAAAAATAATTGTCTTTCCCAATTTATCTCCGCCTTCTACCTTTAATCCTTCTCTCATCAGATTGGTTAACACAAGATCAATCGTGTCTTTATTAAACAGCCATCGATTTACAGCTGTATTCGGAATATCTTTCTCTACATTCTCATCATCATCGAATTCATCGTCAAATGCTTCTTTTTCTTCTTCGGATAACTGATCATAGTGGATTCCTTCTTCCATGATCTTTGTCTTATACTCTCTTGTCCGATAATCAACCAGATATCCTTCTTTTACTGCCTCATCAAGTTCATATGCATACGTTGGTACATTTTGTTCCAAATCAAAAATCTCATATGTATTTCTACCTATCTCTTCTTTCGGTGTAGCTGTCATTCCTAATAAGACCGCATCAAAATAGCGGAAGATTTCCTGATATTTCTTATAAATGCTTCGATGACTTTCATCTACAATGATCAGATCAAAATGTGCTGGTGTAAATAGTTTTTTTCCATCCTTTCTCTTCGTGTCATCAATCGCATGTAACATCGTTGGATATGTTGAAAATATCATTCTGCTGCTTTCTGGATCTTCTTTATTTTCAAGTAAATTGCATACTGTCAGGTCTGGAAGGAGATTACTGTAACTCTTCTTTGCCTGAGAAACTAAAGCTTTACGATCTGCTAAGAATAAAATATTCTTTACATAATTATGTCTGCGAAGTACGTCTACCAGACTGATACTAACCCTTGTCTTTCCTGATCCTGTTGCCTGTACTAGCAACAGCTTTCTATGATGATTCATGATAGATTCACATAATACCGTCACGGCCTCTTTCTGATATGGCCGGTTTGTAATTTTATCTTGAATCTCTAAATGAATCAAAGGCTTTTTGCTTGTTCTTTGATCCACCATTCGCTGCAGATCTTCTTTTGTGAAAATACCTGAGACAACTCGCTGTGGATCATCCTGTGCATCGTCAATGATCTGCATTTCAAAACCATTTGTTATAAAAATGATTGGTCTTTGCTGATATTGATTTTCCAGACAATCCGCATATAATTTTGCCTGATGACTTCCTTTCATCGGGTCTACACTGCTTCGTTTTGCCTCAATAACTGCCAGTGGTTTCCCATTCTTGCCATATAAAACATAATCTGCATATCCTTTTCCTGTACTATTGGGCATTCCTGTGACCGGTACTTCAATCAGACAGTCCTTGCCTACAGTCCAACCTGCTTCTGCCAAATCAAGATCAATGTATTTTCTTCTTGTCTCTGCTTCTGTATCTTTGTCCACTTCATAACTTCGTCCAGTTTCATTTTCCTCACGAAGTTTGGTCATCTGTGCTCTTAGTTTCTTATTTTCCTTGATTGCTTCTTCTAATTTCTGGTCTTTTCCGCTTAGTTCTTTTTGAAGATTTTCTAATTCTTCCTGTGTTTTTTTCTCTTTTCCGGCATCTGGCAGCAGACTCATATCATAATGGCGATTTATATAGTTTTCACCATAACAGTAATCAATCCATTTACAGAACTGGAAAACACAGCGTAACGAAAGTACCGCTGCATCGTGTTTTACGTTGGTATTTGTATGTACTGCGACATTTCCAAGCTTAATCGTATATTTTAGCATATCAAATAATTTAGGCTGAATCAGCTTGCGGAAAGAATATTCGTGAATCAGGCTGGAAATATTATCACGATATGGCATGGTCAGGGCATCATCGTGGACATATACCCATCGCACTGCGAGTTCTAAGGCTCGTCTTGACAAGATTGCTGCTGTTGACGGAGATATAGCGATGCTTCGTTCCGCTTCTGCTGCCTGCATCGCAAAGTCTTTGAAGCAATCTGTCTGTGCTAGAAAGTCAAAATTCGTCTGCATGTGGTTTCCCTCCCCTTATTTTTCCTGATTCTTTGGTATTTAGTCTTGGCTTTATTATACTCTGTTTATTATCGATGAAGCAATATAGAAATTTGTGGATGACAAACTTCGATTTGTTGACTTGTTGGACGAAGGCTGCAAATTGGTTTTGTTCATTTATTGGAACATCTATTATCTGTCTGTTATGAAACATATTTCTATTTAAAGTTGGCACTCCAGTTCCTTCAACAAATCTTGTTAAATCAAACATTTGCAATAAATACGCAAGATATATCACATTATTTCCATGTTTATCAACAGAAAAAAGTGACGTATTAAGTGGCCAATAATCACCTTCCGTATAAAATACTTTTCCAATAGTTCCAGATCTTCCTGTAATAACGCCTCCTCCATGAATTCTCGCTGTATTATGACTATCTAACACACCATTTGCGCCATATACAGGAATATTTCCGTCTTGATTCCTGAACTGGCAAATCAAATCCTCTTTGCATTTTTACAACATTAATAAGTTTTGTTGTTGGTCTATTTTGAGTATTTCTAATGGGATCACCAAACATCTCTACAAATCGGGCTTGGATTAGATCATCCAATAATTTTAATTGCCTTTCTTTTTTTTCTATAACAGATGATATTTTATCCATATTTCTAGCTATTTCTATTTGCCTATTTATTTGTGGATAAGGAATTTCTATAGCATCAAAATCTTTTTTTACAATATGCTTCATAGTAGCCCCATGAGTTTTAGTTCCCATTTCTTTTAGCTTTTGTCTTACCGCATATACAAAAAAACTTTTATCTATTTCTCCTTTATCAAATACCACTCTAAATATATGTTGATTTAATAGTGCTTTTCCCTTATTCCAAACATAAACGCCTAAACTTGCAGACCATGAAATTAATATATCACCATTATTAATTTCTATTTTTTTAGGATATTCACCATTGTAAAAACCTACATCTCTTGCGTTCCCTGTTAAGTCCTGTATTCTAACAATTGGTAACCCTACATTCCCTCTATCCTTTGGTTTAAATGCATATCCATTTACATATGTTGCAATTTCACCTAACCTAATTTTATTTGTCTCCATCTATCTCATTCCTTGCAAATTCAAATTTTAAGGAATGAATCTTCAATTTATCTGACTACGCCATATATTTCTGATGAGATGCCTTTACATTATTCTGATTTACCATTGCATATTGCATCGTTGTATCAATCTGTGAATGACCAAGAATTTTCTGCACTTGTTCAATCGGCATTCCTTTGTCAATCGCTCTCGTTGCCATTGTTCTTCGGAATTTATGCGGATGGATTCGTTCTAATCCGAGTTCTCTTCCTAATTGTCTTAAACGAATTTCTACTCCACTGATCTTTAAGCGATCATATGGTGCATCTAAAGTAACGAATAATGCTGGGTTCTTATCTTTCCTACTTTCTATATATTCAATTAAATGTACTTTTGCTTTCGCATCAAAATAAACTCTTTTTTCTTTATCTCCTTTTCCGTATACAACACATTCTCGTTCTTCAAAATTAATATCTCCTATATTCAAATTTACCAGTTCACCCACACGTATACCTGTCGAATATAACAGATCAATCATTGCAAGGTCACGAATCTGTGTACAATGATCCCTTAATTGTTCGATTCCTTCATCTGTGATCACACTTTTTACCACTGTTTTTGTCTTAATCTTATGAATCCTTCTCATTGGACTTTTTAAAATGTAATCTTCCTCCTCCAACCATGTAAAAAAGCTCGATATATTCCGTCGTATATTATCAATTGTAACATTCGAGCAGTTATTCCTTTTTTGATAATCCGCAAGATATGACCTCATTTCATCTGTCGTTATCTTGCGGATTTCTTTTTCCGTTTGTGAAAGCATATGTTCTGCAGTTACCTTATAATATTGAATAGTACGTTCCGAACATCCTTCTACTCTTTTCGCATCCAAGAACATTTTCAGAAATTCTTCATTCGATATCTGTTGTTTCTCTAGTTCATTTTCTGAAAATGTCCTTAGAATTACTTCCTGTAATTTTTTCATCTGTGACACAGTTAAATACTCTGCCATTTCATTTAGTATTGTTACAATTTTCTCTTCCATGTTGGTACACTCCTATATACCAACATCCTTCAACCATTTTTGTTCCTAAATCTATGAAATAAAATATTGACATTCCTGATAATATGTTTCAGCTTCTTTTTGCATTAATTCTAATAATTGATCCACTTTATGATGTTCTCTATATTCTTTTAGTCCTTCTAAATACTTACTGCGATCATCATCTAAGATAATAAATGGTTTTAACTCATCATATTTCAAGCTTTCCCGAAACAATATCATTCTTCCTGTTCGTCCATTTCCATCCTGAAATGGATGAATTGATTCATATCTTGCATGAAATTCAGCAAGTGCTTTCATACTTTTTTCTTGCTTATGATACCAATCCAAAAGCTGCCTCATCTCTGTTTCTACATCCTTTGGCAATGCTGTTTTATACATTCCGATCATATTGGGACGTTTCTTGTAATCTCCAATTGCATATCCATTTGCCCGGTCTTCAAAAACTCCTGATTTCAACTCATAATGCATGCGTTTTATTAGATTCTCTGTCAATTCTTCTTCCAAAGTATCTAACATGTAATTAAACATTAAGAAATGTCCATTCATTTCTTCTACGTCTTTGGCACGATAATAGTCATCATTGACTGGCAATGTTCCATTGTCAAACAATGATGCTGTCTGTTCTGGTGTTAATGTACTTCCTTCAATCTTATTTGAATTGTACGCCATCGCTCTTTGCGTATAAGCCTACACTCCTGATCTATCAAATCGTTTTCTCTCTATTTTAAAACGTTCAATCAACCATTGTTTAAATTCTAACATTTTAATATCGCCTCTTTTCTATCCGAAATATTCTTGCATTAATGAATCAAATAGTAATTGTGTTTTTTCTAATGATTTCTGAACTTCAAACTTCGATTTATTGACTTGTTGAACGAAGGATGCGAATTTGTTTTGTAGGTTTATATCTGGTACATATATTTTTGTTTTTCTTATTTTAGATAATAATAAATTAGCCTGCGCTGATGCACTTTCTACCATATACATTTTTGTATTTACTCTATAACACCATTTTAGGAACACAGAATTCAATAATTCTTTTCTAACTTTTAATAGCGCAACGCTTTTTTGCAATAATGTGTGTATAGTTCTTTCATCAGTTGCTATTGCCGATTTTCCAATTGTAGCGCCTGTATTTACTATTAAAAAATCTCCTATTTCAACATTGCATCTTTTATAATCTTTTTCAAATTCATTAATATTTATCTCTGGTGCTGTATCATAATGTATCTTGTCATCATATATTTCTCTTGCTCCGACAAAATACCTCTTTGTTCCTTTTTCTTGTACACATCCACCATGTTTTCCATCTGTAATTTTCGAACAAAGTTCTTCCAATCTAGCCGTTTGAAAATTTTGTGTAGGATTATCTAATGTTCCAAACATCTCAACAAATCGGGCGCTGATTAAATCTGTTAACAATTTTAACTCTTTATGTTTGTTCTGAATTATCATATAAATTTTCTCAAGAATTTCTACATCTTTCTCTTGCTCTTTTATATCAATTTGTGGAATCAAAAGTTCTTCCAAAGATTTTTTACTGATTGCCTTGAATGTGCTTCCCGTTCCTTGTCTATTCAACTCTTCTTTTTTTGCTTTTAAAACCCAAAAAAGTAATTTTTCTGATATTTTAGTTTTATCAACAGTTAACGCTGCTAATCCTCGACCTATACAACATTTTTCTTTTGAATAATTTATTGCTCCAATAGGTGCCCTCACAGAAATAAGTATGTCATTCTCTTGTGCTACTTTTTTAGGCTCACTACACCAAATTCTTGTCACAGGATATCTGTCACCAAAATCAGCATTCCCCTGAAAAAAAGGTATGCCTTCTCCACTTTCATTATAACTTGATGAATCAGGTGATTGTCCCATATTAATTTTACACACATCTTTTAATTTTATATATTTCATATCCCATTCCTTGCAAATTTCAAATTCAAATTTCTCTATCTACTATTCATCATTTTCTTCCAACATTTTCCTTAATTCCACCAGATTCTTATGTATCTCCACCTCTAATTCTTCAATATCTTTCAATATTTCTTCTGTTGGTGGATACTCTACTGGAATATATTCTATCTCTTTATACTTATTGATAGAAAGATCATAATCATTCTCGACAATCTCTTCTTTTGGCACAAAAAAAGACTGTTCGGTTCGTTTTCTTTCTTCTTCCTTTTCTAGATTCTGGTATCGTTCAATGATATCTGGAATATCATTTTCTTCGATTTCCTGGCGTTTATCGTCCAAGGTTCTTCCATCGGCTTTCATATCGTAAAACCAAACTTTGTCGGTACCACCTGCCCCTGTCTTTGTAAACAGTAAGATGGCTGTTGATACTCCTGCATATGGTTTAAATACTCCAGATGGCATGGAAATAACTGCATCTAATTTATGATTCTCAATCAATTCTTTTCGAATCGCTTTATGTGCACGACTGCTTCCGAATAATACTCCATCTGGTACGATAACTGCTGCCCTTCCTCCAATTTTCATGATACGAAGGAATAAAACAAGGAATAATAATTCTGTTTTCTTTGTTTTTGCAACTTTTAAAAGATCTGCTGATACTCCATCATAGTCTAAACTTCCTTTAAATGGTGGATTGGCAAGAATTAATGAATACTTTTCTTTATCTGTATTCATCTCTGACAAGCTGTCTTTGTATTCAATATTCGGATCATCGACTCCATGAAGCAGCATATTCATTGCTCCGATTCGAAGCATCGTTCGGTCCATATCGAACCCATAGAACATCTCATGATTAAAATGCTCTCTTTGTTCCGCGTTTAAGAATAAATCTTTGTGGTTTTTACGCAAATACTGCTGTGCTGCCATTAAGAATCCTGCTGATCCCATTGCCGGGTCGCAGATGATATCAGATGGTACTGGTTTTACCAGTTCTACCATCATCTGAATGATATGTCTTGGTGTTCGAAATTGTCCGTTCTTTCCTGCACTTTCCAGTTTGGATAACAGATATTCGTATAAATCTCCTTTACTGTCTCCTTCCAGATTCAATCCATCAATCCCATCAATTACTTTGGTAAGTAATGCTGGCGTTGGAATTTTAAAGATCGCATCTCCCATATATTTACTATAAGCAGATTCTCCATCTGGATGTAGATTTTTAATAAATGGAAATACTCCATTCATCATCAGATCATAAATCTCATTCGCATCTCCCAGATTCTTAAATTTACTCCAACGATACTGCTGACAATCTGCTGGGAAAATTCCTTCGTATGGAATCCCTAAAATATTTGCATCCCTTTCCTTTCTTGTTTCTACTTCATCTAACTGCTTGATAAATAGTAAGTAGTTAAACTGTTCGATAACTTCCAGTGGATTTGTAATTCCACCTGTCCAGAAAATCTCCCATATCTTATCTACTTTGTTTTTTAATTCACCCGTAATCATCTTACTTCCTCTTCTTCATTTTCGTTTTTTATGTGAAAATTATACCATAAAATCACAAAAGGTCACAACCTGTATCTCTACCATGATACAGTTATGACCTTTCTTTAAACATATATAAAATTATTGTGCATGCCTCTTCAACGCTTCCAAATAAATCGCCCCTAATCTGCTAGGTTTCGTCTTCTTATGTGTCACATAGCCAATATGCATCTCGCCTTCTTCTGCAAGCGGAACTGCGATAATATTCTCTCCATTTAATTCCTTATCGATCACACCGCTGCTGATCGTATATCCATTTAATCCGATCAGCAAGTTAAACAGAGTTGCCCTGTCTCTCACTCGAATGTTCTTTGAACGCACTTCCGTACTGAACATCTCTTCAGAATAATAGAAAGAATTATGTTCCCCCTGCTCAAATGACAGATACGGATAATCTTTGAGATCTTCCATTGTGACCTGATCTTTCTGTGCCAGTGGGTTCTTGTCACAGATAAAAATATGTGGTCTTGCAACAAATAGTTCTGTGAATTTGAGATCATTTGCTTTCATGATCTTCTCAAGGACCGATGCATTGAATTCATTGAGATATAAAATTCCGATCTCACTTTTCATTCTGGCTACATCATCGATGATCTCATAAGTCTGAGTTTCTCTCAGACTGAAATCGTAATTCTCGCTTCCATATTCTTTGATCAAGTCTACAAATGCATTGACTGCAAAAGAATAATGCTGTGTTGAAATGCAAAATTCCTGTTTCCCACCACTTTTATGTTTATATTTCTCTTCGATCAATGCCGCCTGCTCCAGTACCTGTCTAGCATATCCAAGGAAGATTTCTCCTTCTCTGGATACATGAATTCCCTTGTTCGTGCGGTCAAAGATCGTAATCTGCATCTCTTTTTCCAGTTCTTTTAGAGCTTTGGTAAGACTTGGCTGTGATACAAAGAGTTCTTCTGCTGCCTTGCTGATCGTTCCGATCTCCGCAATCGTTACGACATATCTTAGCTGTTGTAATGTCATCGTTTCTTCCTTCTTTGGTCTTTTTGTATCATTATACAATAGTTTATTTTATATGGCAAAGACTGATTGTTTCTTTTAATCTTACTCACGATTCTTTAACGCATCAGAAAGTCCGACTTTGTAAATCTTTCGCACTAATAACTTGTTAATTACCAGGTATGTAATGATAATTCCTGCATAGATCAATGCATACATCTGCCATGTGAAACTTAAATTCATACCACAAGCTATATTGGAAACCATAACTGGATACATTGCATCCATTAATTTCTTAGATAATGGAACACTGATCAGTGCTCCAACTGCGATCATATAGAAATTCCCATCAAGATAAAGCTTCTTAATCTCTTTCTTCCGATACCCAAATACTTTCATCAACGCAATATTTTGTGCAGAACGATCAATCATTACCTTGATCATTAAATACATGACAATTGCAAAGATAATAACAGAAAGTCCAACGATCATTCCCATCATCGGAATCATCATATTGATAAATACATCTGAACTCTCCTCAATTGCTTTTTTACTTGTCGTTGCATATAGTTTTCCAGAGTCAATCGACAGTTTCTTCTTTGATACAACCATATTGTAATAATCTGATGTTGTCTGAAAGAGATCTCTCATGCTGTCAATATCCATAAATGCATATAACCCAGAAGAATATTGTGTAATATCTGCTACCTGAAATGCGTAATCCATTTCATCTTCCTCATCAGACAGTATGATTGAGTCACCTTTTTTCAGATCATATTTCTGTGCCATTGCAGATGAAATAACAACTTTGTTCTTTGCTTTCGGAAGATCTTTATCCTGGCTGAAATATGGATTATCATTTTCTATACCGATCAGGGAAATTTCAAGATCATATCCCCATACTTCTTTATGCAATCCTTTTACAAAACATGCATCCCCGCCTTTTGGTACTTTTTTATCTGGATATTTATATGTATACATATATTCAAATTTTGTGTCTTTCTTATTTTCTTTGCTGATATGATCACACATCACATAACAGTCCAGACCGATCATCATAACCAACAGTGCAATAAACATTCCAAATACTACCGTAAATCCGGCTCTTGCCTCACGCAGTGACTGCCTGATCCTGAATTTTGTAAGAAATGGCATATCACCTAATTTGACTTTTGAAATATGACTCTTCTTTTGCTCATTTCTTATCATAGAAAGTGCTGGCCTTGACAGTTTCTTTCTTATAACAAAATAGTTTACGATCACTGCAACAAGTGGCGGCATAACAATTCCATACACCAATAGATAGATTAAAAGTTCTGGACTCAAATCTGGTATAGAAAAATAATCATAACAATCCTGCATCTGTGTTGGAATTCCTATCGGACTATATCCAATGATCGTTCCTGCTAATCCAGCCAGAAATGTTACGATCACCGGAACTGTTAAATAATATTTTAGAAGCTGCTTCTTTATCACTCCAAGCGCATACAATGTTCCAATAATACTATTTTCTTTCTCAATTTCATGAATGACAAAAACAGATATTACATAGGTAAATAAGATCATAATGATGACACCTGCTACCATTCCAGCAAGTTTACTAATGACCTGATCACCTGCCGCTGCTCCAATTCTTATGTTGTCATCTGCCTTTAAAAACTGAGTCAGATTCGATGTTTCCATATCAAATGCTTTCATCAGTTCTTTTGTTCCTTCTTCCAATTGATCAGTTCCTTCTTTTAACTTACTACTTCCATCTGATGCTTTTTTAACACCATTTGTATAAGCCTTGATTCCATCTCTATATGTTTTTAAGGCATCCAGCTGTTCTTTTGCTGATTCTAAGGATAATCTTGTCAACCCATCACTTGACTTTGCGATCAAACTTTTTAGAATATTCGCATAATTATTTTCTGTCAATGATGTTACACCAAAGGAGGCCAACTGGCTTCCTGCTGTTTTTAAGTGTGCCTGAAAGATCTGATCGGCACCTTTTTGCAGTGTTTCATTATTTTCGCTTAGTTTCTTTAATCCGTCAGACATCTGGGTACTTGCATCGGTAAGCTTCCTGATTCCATCTTTGATATCATCTTTCTTTCCTGCAGTTTCTTTCCAGTAATCTTTAAAATATGGATCATCCACATCATCAGGGTTAAATGTGATCTTCTTTAATTTGTTTTTTAACTGTTTCTGGGTCATTGCACCATTTAATCGATATGCATAAATATATTCTTCAGACTGAATACTGTTTTCGTTTTCTTTGAGATTCTGATAGGCATCTTCCGTTACAAATGCCAGTCCAAATTGTTTGCTGTCTACAGTACTATCTGATAGCTTTTCATAACATGCATCATAGTCTGGGACTGATCCGACTCCTGTTATTTTATAAGAATTACCATCTATCGTGATCTTTGATCCTATTTTTAAGTTATGTTCTTGTGCATATCTTTTTTCTATAACAGCTTCTCTTTTATTTTTTGCTAATCGACCTGCATCCAGATTAATTTTATCGACTTTTTTACGATTCTGAAAGATTCTTAACTTGCTTCCATCTTTTTGTCTAAAGTCAAGATAAAATGTCTCTTCTAATGTAATCCCTTTCTTGGTAAGGTTTTCTTTTTGTTTTCTCGTTAATGGCACAAACACCTGAAACTGTCCATCTTCCAACTTATGTTTCTTCGCCTGCCTTGCCGTCCCATCAATGATCGTATCTGCTGCTCCGATCAAGCTGATAACCAGATACATACTGATGATGATCAGAAACGCCAGTGCAAGATAACGGAATTTATTCTCTTTTAAATCCCTCCATGCCCTTTTTCTCAATACTTTTTCCATTTACAGATCCTCCAGTAATTTTGCAGGTACTCTCGTTTCATTTTCATATTCTTCACTGATCTGTCCGTCTCTGATGATTATCACTTTATGTACCATGTCACGGATTACGTTATTATGTGTTACGATCAGCATGGTTGTTCCATATTGCTGATTGATCTTTTCTAATAAGATTAAGATATCTTTGGATGTCTTGGAGTCAAGTGCTCCTGTCGGCTCATCACAGAGCAATAATTTTGGATTCTTGATCAATGCTCTTGCGATCGCACATCGTTGCTGCTGTCCACCAGATAATTGTGCCGGGAATTTGTCTTGATGTTCTGTTAAACCAAGAGTCTCTAAGAGTTCATCCATATCCAGAGGATCTTCCGTTAAAAACTGACAGATTTCTATATTTTCTTTGACCGTAAGGTTTGGTACCAGATTGTAAAACTGGAAGATAAATCCCAGATTTGCTCTACGGTATTCGGAAAGTTCATCTGCGCTTAATCCAGATATTTCATTGCCATCGACTTTAACTGAACCGGAATCCATGGTGTCCAATCCACCGATGCAATTTAACATCGTTGACTTTCCTGAACCACTGCTTCCTTGAATGACACACATCTGGCCTTGTTCGATATTCGTTGTGATTCCTTTTAGTACTTGGTTGTAGCTTTCACCTGACCCGAAGCTTTTTTTCATATCTTTTATCTCTAAATACATATATTATTCCTCTCATTTTTTGAAAGTTAGTGTTTGCTAACATATGGTTAGTATTGCCTAACATTATTGTATCAAAAAATATATTAGATTTCTAGACTTACAGCTTAAATTCTGATTGAACTAAATCGCTGTGCGATGGCCTGCCAAGGCTATGGCTCAGTTTTTCTTTCTTACGAGGACCTCCATGAGACTGGTAGCTTCTTTTTTATGTCGTTA
>OKVB01000452.1_pt1 | contig 21671 bp, 19 predicted proteins | sample 1606651 | NCBI WGS metagenome assembly OKVB01 (sample SAMEA3882518, study PRJEB24775) | human gut metagenome | biome: human-associated habitat; feature: intestine environment; material: feces | place: Netherlands | collected 2009/2010 | reverse complement strand
GCACAGGGTCGCCGCCCTCGTGGAAGGTATCGGGGAAGAAGTAGGGCAGGAAGCGGCCCTCGGTGTACTTGACGCCGGGAATGTCGGAAATCAGGCGCAGCGTGCTGCCGTTGCCGACACTGCCGACAATGGCATCCACGCCGGAATGCTGAAATTCGGGCATGAACGGCTCGCAGCCGATCCAGTGGTCGCCCAGGAACATCATGGCTTCCTTGCCGTAGGCGTGGACGATGTCGGTCATTTCCTTCATCAGCCCGGCGACCTCGCGGCGCTGGAATGCCTGAAAATCCTTGTACTCCTTGCTCGGCACGCGGTACTGGTTGTTGTAGTAGCCCTGGTCAATGATGAACTCGGGGCGGAACTTATAGCCGACCTCTTTCTCAAACTGGTCGAGAATGTAGGGGGAAACCGAGGCAGAATAGCCGTACCAGTCCACATACTTCTCGCGGCGCAGCTCGTCAAACACCAGCGTGAACAAGTGGAAGAAGGTCGTAAAGCGAACGACATTGACATAGGGGTGGCTTTCGAGATATTCGCGCAAGCGGCGCATCGTGTAGGCGTGGGTCTTGGGCTGGCGCACATCGAACGGGATCTGGTGTTCGACATCCTTCCAGTCATTGATGACCGAGTTGTACATGTGGACGGGGTCCCAGATCAGGTACGCCAAAAAGCTGACCGTGTACTCATGGTAGGCAGCGGGGACGTCGATGACAACGCTCTCGGCAGCGGCATCATAGTGCCAGTCGGCGGCATCCAACGCCTCGCCCGTCGTGCGATCTATGACCTCCCACCAGCGGGCAATATCATCGTGGTCGTTGACCTTCATCAGCTCACGGCTGATGCCGGTCATCAGGGGGATGGTCAGCGCGTCGTCCTCGGCGGTGTAGAACGGGGTCATAATGTAGCACTGCTGCGTTTCATCGGGGTTCGCCTTCGCCCAGGCGTTGTCCTTGCGGGTGGTGTAGTAGGTGGCGTAGATCTTTGCGCCGGTGTCCTTCAGCTCCTGCGGGAACTCGGTGCCGTCGCAGTCGCGGATAGCATCGGCGCCCCAGCGTTTGAGCAGGTCGAGAGTTTCAGGAACAGCGTCCATATCAGTGGGGATCGTTACACGACCGTTTGTATTCATTTCTTGCTTTCCTCCGTCCATTGGTAAGATTGAGTTTGTCCGGCCTGCAAGGTGACCCAGCAATTCGTGTTGCAAAGATACCAGCTTCCGTCCTGTGTTGCTTTTACGGTAAGGCTGTGCTTGCCGTCTGCTGTCCGCTGATAAGAAATCAGTAGACCATTTTCTGCCCGCAAATTCTGAAATGCAACAGGTTCATTTTTCCAGCCCTGCGGGCAGGCCGGTAAAACCTCGATATGATTCTTTTCGGAACGCAACAGCATTTTTTGTACTGCGTGTGCCGCGAGGAAATCTGCTTCCAGCGTAAAGGGGCGATAGTGAAAATCACAAACGCCGCTGTTTTTGTAGTCGCCGTTCAAATGGAATCCGTTCGGACTCAGGAAATGCTCTGCGAAGCGATGCAGCTCATACAAAGCACCCTTTCCATTGTTGCGGGTAATCTGCAAAAGTGCCATCCAACCGAAGGAAAACCCTACCCACTGCCCACTGCCGAGGTGTACAAGGTGATCTACCGTTGCATCTATTACACTGCGATCCTGCGGATTTTCATAGCGCAGCATACACAGCGGCTCGATTGCCATAGCGTGGGAAAAATGGCGGTGCGTTTCCTGTAAGGTTTCATCGGGCGAAAGCATCAAACCGGTTTTTGCGTCTACACTCAACGGAGCAAGTTTAGCATCCATCGCACGCCAGTGGCTGCGGGACTTGCCAAGCTGGTACTCAATCTGCACCAAGGTCTGGAACAGATAGTGCAGCAGCGCCAGATCGTAGTTGCTGTTGGGGGTCAGCCATGAGGCTGCTTCGTCATCGTGAATCTCCGGTGAGGACGAGACAGGTAAAACCAGCTTTCCGTCCGGGCCTTCGTGGAGCAGTTCTTCCAGGCAGGCTGCCGTGGCGGTAAAGTAAGGCTCCACGCGGGTGCGCAGAAACTCTTTATCCCCCGTCAGGCGGTAGTATTCATAAAACATCTGGCAGAGCCAGATTTGATTGGTCGGCGACAGAGAGTACATCGGCCAGCCGCCGAGCGCACCGCCGTCAATGTCCATGACACTGGGCAGACACTCCCCTGCTGTGCCGTAAAATGCACGGGCAAACTTTGCCGCCTGCGGGCGCAGCGACCAGAGATAATCAAGAAACACCTTTCCCTGCTCTGGGTGGTTGGCAGTCAGATAATGGCAGTAGGTGAATTGGGTGTTGAGGTCGTTGTGGTAATCGCCTTTCCATGGCGGGAGCCGGTCGTCATCCGCGCACCATACCCCTTGCAGCGGCATCGGGGCATTGCCCGGCTCGGAACCCGCTGCTAAAAAATAGTTGGCGCGGTACCAGAGTTGTTCGAGTGTTTCATCCGGCAGCTGCAAACTGCTTTTGCCCCAGTATTGCTGCCACCAGCGTTTATGCTGTTGCAGCAGCTTCTCTGCACCCATATCTTCCGCTGCACATAGTTCCAGCTTCGCCAGTCGGCTTGCCTTTTCTACGCTCTCTGCCTGCAAAGCGGTATAATACAGCGTTGCACCACATTTTTTACAGAGCAGCGAATAGGCAGTCCGATCATCGACCTTTTGGGAAAAGCCAATCATGCCGTCCTCCGTTTCGAGGTTGGCATACGGCAGGGTGAGCTGCTGCAAGCTGCCGGGGGACACGCTGTTGCCCGCTTCGGCTGCCTGTGTGCCATTCCCGAAAGAGGGGCGCTCCACCGTGAGCTCTGCATCCCGGTACGCCTCCGGCAGCATCAGTACCCCAACAGGCCGCCCCATACAGAGGAAGGCTCGCAGAATGCTTGTACCCTTTTGCGAAAAGAATGCCACCGCCGTGCCCAAATCAAGGCTTGCCTGATAGCTGCCCTGCGGCAGTCCATCCAAGAACAAGTGTCCCGCGGGGATTTTTGTAGGTGTCGGGCGGGCATAGGGCGTATCAAAGATACGGCGTGTTTCTGCCACATCGCCTTTCCGTGCAAGCTCTACCAGTTTTGCATAAGTAAATTCTTTATCGAGTTTTTCCTCCGGGCGGCGACGCAGCCACAGTCCGGCAATGTCCACGGAAATGCGCAGGTGCTCCATCGGCCCCCAAAAAAGAGAACCGAGTATGCCGTTCCCCAGTGGAATTGCTTCATCCCAGCGGGGTATTGGGCCGGTCAAATTGATGTTGCAATGTTTCGGGGGCAGCATATCGGTTCTCCTAACCTATTCGATTTTGTTTAGCCCTTAACGCCACCGACGCTCAAGCCCTGCACGAGCTGCTTCTGGCCGACGATGAAGAGGATGACAGTGGGAATCAGTGCCAGCACGAGGGCTGCGAACAGCGCGCCCCAGTCGGTAGCGTAGCGCTGGATCTCATACAGGTTGGCAAGGCCGACAGGTAGCGTAGCCTTGGTCGGATCGGTAACCATAACGAGAGCCACCGGGTACTCGTTCCATGCTGCCATAGCGGAGATCATGCAGACCGTCACGATACCGGGCTTGCACATGGGAATGATAATGCTCGTCAAAATACGGAACGGGCCGCAGCCGTCGATCATGGCTGCCTCCTCATAATCACGCGGGATGCTGCGCAGGAAGCCGGTCAGCAGGAAGATAGCAAACGGGAACTGCATCGTTGCATACAGTACACCCAGCGCCGTCAGGCTGTTGAGCAGGTTCAGCTTGTTCATCTGCAAGAACAGCGGAATCATAATATAAGTGGCCTGAATGAAGATGGCCGCCATGTAGATGTTCAAAATCAGCTTCGCGCCGGGGAACTTATACCGCACAAGGCAGTAAGAACACGGCACAACGCAGATCACAATAATGACCAGTGTTTCCAGCACGACATAAATCGAGTTGCCGATGTTGGCAGCAAGGTTAGATTTTTCATAAGCGCGGACGTAGTTATCCCATGCAAGTCCCTGCGGCCATGCAAAGGGATCCGTCAGAAACTCTGTACTGGTTTTGAACGAAGAAACGACGTTCCACACCAGAGGGTACAGCATGATAATGGCAACCAAAATCAGGAACAGGCGCGTCACCCACTTGATGACCTTTGCTCTGATTTTGCTTTTTTCATTTTGTGTCATATTACTGACCTCCTTCGGAAGCATCGGTCAATTTGCGGGACAGCATGGACAGCGCCACGGAGATGGCGAGCGTAAAGACCGTGATAGCCATGGCATAGCCAAAGTTGCCGTTGACAAAGCCCTGCGTGTACATATATTGCAGCAGAACGCTGGATGCACCGTTAGGACCGCCCCCAGTCATGACCTGCGAAAGCACAAAACTCAGGTTGATGGTGCCGGAAAGTGCCAGAACAAAGGTGATGCCGATAATATCTTTCATCAGAGGCATCGTAATACTGACGAGCTTGCGCCATGCGCTGGCACCGTCCAGCGTTGCGGACTCGTAGATTTCCGGCGAAATGCCGTCCATAGCCGCGATGTGCATGACCATATAGTAACCGGCAGCCTGCCACAGCAGCGTGAACGCGATGCACCAAAGCGCAGTCTTGCTGTCGCCCAGCCAGGAACGCTGCAAGCTCTCCAGCCCGACAGCACCGAGAATCTTATTGACGATGCCCACATTCGGGTGGAACACAAAACTCCATATAATACCTACAACGGTCAGAGAAACGATGTTCGGGAAATAGAAGATCGTGCGGTACAAGACCATTTCTTTCAGCTTGCACTGGTTCAAAACGAATGCCAGCACCAGACTACAGAAAATTGTGATAACGGGAACAACCGCCATCAGCTTTGCTGTATTTTTAAGTGCTTGAATGAAAGATTTGTCGTGGAACATATAGATATAGTTATCCAGCCACACAAATTTGTTGTTAAGCCCCAGAGAGGTCGCATTGGTAAAAGAAAGATATAATGCCTGCACCGTAGGCCAGATCGTGAACATAAGAGTTAGGATCACGGCAGGCAGAACGCTGATGCAGATAAACAGTACGGGAAGTGGCTGCGCCTTTTTTTGGCGATTTTGGCGTTTTTTCAAACAAGTTTCCCCCTTAAAAAGAACCCTGCCAAGTTCGCATGGCGTTTACTCGGCAGGGCCAATCTTATTTTGGTCAGTGGAAATTCAGCAATTCAGCTTACTTGGAAGCAGCAATCTCCTCGAAAGCAGCCTCGATGCCGTCACGCCACTGCTCGGCAGTCATGTCACCATTCATAACGTCACTGGCAACATTGAAGACGGAATCAGCGATAACAACCTTGCTGGTGTCGGGCATTGCATCCCAACCGAAGACCATGAACGTGCCTTCCTGATAGATGTCGTTCATGTTGTAGACACCATCGGTAACGATGCCCTTGACCATCTCGTTGGCCTTCTTCAGAGCGTAGATGCCGTTGGCTTTTTCTGCGAACAGCTTAACGGAATCCTCAGTGTACAGGAAACGCAGGAACTCTTTTGCCAGTTCGGGGTTCTTGGCGTTGGCAGGAATCTCAAACTGCTCAACGGAGCTCATAACATAGCGGGTCTCGCCGTCATCCAGAACGGGTGCGCAGGTCAGACCAAACTCAAAGCCGTCAGCACGGGGAGCATCGGCCATTTCGCCTTCCATCCAGTTGCCGTTGGGGATGAACAGAGCCTTGTTCATCATCATGTCAGTCTGGCTCTGGGTATGGTTCAGAGCAACGGTGCCATCCATCAGGTAGCCATCGGTGCCGATCTTTGCCATGTTCTGGAAGACCTTGAGGGCCTCATCAGAGCTGAGGGAGCCGGGCGTGTAGGAGGCGATTGCCTTCATGTTGTCGATGCCGGTGGCAGAAGCCAGTGCGGGCCACAGCATGCTCTCAAGGTAGCCGGGGTAGATACCCTGATAGGTAAACAGTGCGATACCCTTTTCCTTGGCCTTGTCGCCCAGTTCAAAGAAGTCATCCCAGGTCACAGGTGTTTCCCAGCCGTTCTCTTCGAACAGAGTCTTGTTGTAAACCAGACCCATCGGGCTGGCATCAAACGGGGCAATGTAGATTTTGCCATCGCCGTAGGGAGAGCACTTGGCAGAATCCAGCAGACCATCGATAACCTGATCCTTCAGCGGGGTGTCATCATCAATGCCGCCCTCCTCAAAGACATCGGACAGATCCATCAGCGCATGCTCCTTGACCATAGAGGAAATCAGGCCGGTGGAGTCGTTGTCGTTCATCGAGATGAAGTCGGGCACATTACCTGCCACGATTTGCGGGCGGATGATGTCGCCAATCTTCGGGCTGATCTGCATATTGACAGTGACGCCGGGATAGGCATCCTCGAAGCGTTTGATGATTTCGTCCCAGTACGCGGAACCGTAGCCGCCCTCGAACACCGCGATGTTCAGTTCATTGTTCTCAAAGGTCTTCTCACCGGTAGAGGCTTCGCTGGTAGCGGTGGACGTTGCTTCGGAAGAAGCGGCCTCACTGGATGCTGCTGCGCTGGAAGATGCTGCGCTGCCGCAGCCTGCCAGACAGGTAGCTGCCATTGCAGTGGCAAGCATCATGCTGATTGCTTTTTTCATGGTTTTCCTCCTAAAAATTATTCCTTCTTTGTTTGGGATGCGGCTCATCTGTCGTTCCCTGATTGCACTCTTATTATATCGGGCAAACCGGATTTGATAAATGTATTCCCTTTACTTAAAGATGGATTTTATTGACTTTTTCTGTCGTTACCCTTATAATTCAGGTAATGTATGGATAGATTGTAGTCACTTTGCACAAACGGAGGCCTATATATGTCACTAAATGCACAAAAAACGCGTGAGTTTTTCCCCAATGTGTTGCGGCGAATCAAACTTCGCACCCGTCTGTTTGTGACATTTTTGATTATTTCTCTTGTTCCCGTCATCACGATTGGTATTTTTTCTTACCGTGCATACACCCAATCCATGAACGAAAAGGTCAAACAGGCTGCCTTACAAACTATCGAACTACTCAATAATAATATGTCTACCCAGCTTGGCATTTATAGCGACTACATAGGTTCCATCTCCGTATCTGATACTGTACAGAATGGTGTCGCATCTGTCAATAATGGGCACCCCCTTACGAGTGGTATTGTAAGCGGTATTGGTGAAATGATCGTCACAATTCCTTTTCAGAGCACACACCTTAAAAACATCCGCGTCGTTTCCAATGACCGCACAGTCATCTACGATTTGGGCTATGACGATATTACACCTCAGCGTTTTAATGAATTGTTGGATAATATTGAGGCCGCCTCTCCACAGGATAGTCTGCAATACATCCACACTTACCGCGCCAACGATAAAATTGTCATTGGCCGTAAAATCTATGATATGCACCACACCAGCACGCCGCTGGGGTATATCATGCTGTACATTGACGAATCCCAGCTAAGCCGCTACATATTTACCGATGTTTCCTTTGGCGAGGGGTCCAACTTCCTGCTGATTGATGCCGCCGGCAATGTGGTATCTTCTCAGAACGCGGAACTGCTGGGAGAAGATTTGGCCGATGACCCGATTTTCCAGCAGATCACGGCGCATCGGCAGGCGGGTGAAAACAACTTTTTATGTGAGCTGAACGGCGTAGATACGCTGACGATTTTCAAATACAACACGACCTATAATGTTTATCTGGCAGCCACAATACCGCAGGCATATATTACCAACGGCACAAGAACCATCAATATGATGCTCATCGCGCTGGCCGCAGTGCTGGTCGTTGTCAGCTTGTTCCTGACACTGCTTGTCTATCGCAGCGTCATGCACCCTATTGACAACATGGTCGCTGCCTGCAATGCGAAAAGCGATGAGGAAATCGGGCTGAAAATCAATGATACCAGCCCCGATGAACTCGGATTTCTGGCGCGCACCATCGACAACATGGTCAACGAAATTGGTCTGCTGGCGCAGCGCTGGAGCGATGATCAGCGCAAAATGCGCGAGTTGGAATTGCAGACCCTGCAATATCAAATCAACCCGCACTTCCTGTTCAATACCCTGAACACCTTAAAGTGGATTGCCACACTCAATCATGTTACCCCGGTCAGCCATGGTATTGATGCCCTCTCTTCTCTGCTGCAAAGCACCCTTATTAAAAAGGATGAATTGATTCCGTTTGATGATGAGCTGCGCAACCTGAAGAACTACTGCGACATCCAGCAGCTGCGTTACGCAGGGCGCTTTGAGATGGAATATCAAATTGAAGATGCTGCCGGATACTGGACTGTGCCGCGCTTTATTTTGCAGCCGCTTGTAGAGAACTCCATCCTGCACGGCACGGCGGATGAAGATGATTTTGTCACCATCACCGTCCGTGCCACCGTGAGCGAGAATCTGCTTACCATTCATATCTCCGATACCGGCTGCGGTTTTGACCCCAGTGCCATCAAGGAGAAAAATTCTGAGCGCTTCTCCGGCATTGGATTGAGCAACGTAGATGAGCGTATGCGTCTGCACTACGGAAATGAATACGGCCTTACGATTGAAAGTGCCCCCGGCACCGGCACACAATGTATTCTCCGTATTCCAAATGAAGCCATTCGTTGAGGTAACACAATGTATAATTTATTGCTTGTAGATGACGAACCGCTGATTAAGGTTGCTTTCCAGTCCGCCGTGGAGTGGGGCAAGAACGGCTTTCTTCTGGCGGCAACAGCCAGTAATGGGCAGGAAGCGCTGCACATTGTAGAGACACAGCACATTGATGCGGTTATTACGGACTTGAAAATGCCCGGCATGGATGGGCTTGCACTCATTCATGAATTGAAAAAGCGCAGCTTTACCGGTCCGATTCTGGTGTTGAGCAACTATTCCGATTTTGATTCCGTGCGCACAGCCCTAACGGACGGTGCCTATGACTACTTCCTGAAAATCAATATGAACGGGGAAAGCATCGGCGAGCATCTGGAAAAGATGGCCGATTTGCTTCGTGTCCAGCAGCAACGCCAGACGGAAGAGGACCACCGATCCTTTGCCATTGAAGCGCAGAAAAAGGAGAATGCCCTGATTCACTGCGCTCAATGGGTAACGTCCACTGCTGAGCCCTCCCCTGCGGCTAATCCGTTTTCCATGCTGCCGGAACCGCTGGCCTTTCCCGTCCGGCTGTTTACCGTCACTTTAATTCCCGCAAAAACTCATCCTATGCCCGCGCTGGATGCTGTGACCGACTTAATTACCGAGGTTTTCGATGAAATCAGCGGCAAAGTATTTCTGCACACCCATGAGGATGAAATCTGCGGGTTGATCAGCAATGAAAGCCTTGTAGCCTCCGGGCGTACTCTGGATAAGAAACTTGCCCGCTTGCAACGGCAGGTCACAACATATTTTCTGGATGCGCCAGTCATCATATACCACGACAAGCCCATTTCACTGGCTGAACTCCGCCAGGGCTACCAACTGTGTGAGGATTCTAAGGCACTCGCCTTTTATGTAGGGCGCAGCGCTCCCCTAAGGGCAACGGCACACACAGTTACCGCCCAACCCTTCCATGTCTCTCAGGCAGAACTGTCCAAGGCCACCGCTGCAGCAGCGCAAAATGCCGATGAATTGCAGATGCAGATTGCCGTTCACACCTTCTTTCAGAACTGCGCGGCGCTCTGTATGCCGCCGCAGCGCGTCCGCGAAGCCTGCCATCTGTTGCTGGAGCGTCCCGGCGAGAATATGATTCCGCAGGAGACACTGGAGCAAACCTTTAAGGAAATAGAAAAAGCCCCCACTGCGGAGGCTCTTGAACAACTGCTCTGCTTGATTTTGCAGGAGCGCATGGGACTTAGCAAAATTGCCTTGAGCAAATTCAAAAAAGAGGTGCAGGCCGTCATCATCTATGTAAACGCGCATTATATGGACAAGCTGACGCTGGACAGCATTGCCGATTATGTGGGGCTGAATCGGGAATATCTGAGCCGCCTGTTCTCCAAAGAGACCGGCACCGGCCTGTTCCAGTACATCAACGAGGTGCGCATGAAACGCGCCGGTGAGATGATCCGCAGTAATAAGCAGGCCTATGTCAAGGAAGTAGCTGCCGCCGTAGGTTTTGATGATCCCTACTTCTTCTCGCGGAAATTCAAAGAGTTTTATGGGAAAACACCGAGCGAATATGCGGAGGGATAAAGGTTAAGACAAATGGAACAACCTATGCGATGCAAAACATTGACCGCTATTTATAAAAACGAAATTAACACATTGAAAAAGCTATATGAAATTGATTTTTTGATTCACAAATCCGTCCGTATTCATATAGAGCAATTTACTGTCCGAAAAATTGAAATCGACTTCACGTCTGAGCAATTAGTTGATGATTTAATAGCTGTGCTTACAAAAGTAGAGCGTTTGCTTATGCTTTTTGATGGTTACTTTATGAATCTAATCTCAATTGAGTTTCAAGACTCTGCCGGATGTGTACCTCCCAATCTTAAGGAATGCGCAGAACATTTTATGAGGAGACGATTAGCCTATTTTCATTCTAACAAAATTCTCTTTTCCAGCAACTATTTGCTTGACTTTTCAAAAGTTCTAACACCTGCCCTTTACGAAAAGTGGAAAGGTATTTTGGAAGATCTTGATGTTGCGCATCAGGTATACCTCTATTCCCTATGTGATACGAATCAGCCTGTCGATTTGAGATGTGCTTTTTTGATCGAATTAGCTGAACCAGTCGTTGAAATCGTGAAGGCTAATAGTCCTCTTTTTGAGAGTCTAAATCCAGGAAAACAAGGCACCTCTTTACGTGATTGTCTCCGAGCACTTATAACAACATACGGTTCCGATATTTTTGAGAATGAGATAAATAGTTGCTTTGAAACATTCCTTAAATCATTAGTAAATAGTCGAGTTCGCATCATGCATATAAAGAGGAACTGCTCTGGTTCTTATTTGAACGGGCCAGAATCTGTCTTGTACTCAATTAAAATAAGCTTTTTGTACCGCATCGTTCTTTTCAACCTACTCGGCATAAGTCCATCACTGTATCACGAGAATCTTATTTCAAATATTCAAAGATGGAACTCGTGGAACGATATTATGGATAATCTTTTGTATCGCCTACAAAAATAACGTTTGCTTTTTTCTGTAACATAGCATGTAGACGTTAATACCAATCAGTATAATAAAAAGTCTCCACGCCTCTGAAGTGACCCCCAAAAGTTAGACAATATTTTGAAGTAAAAATTGCTCAAGCAGCCGAAAGGGCTTGCTGTCTGTGAATTGCACGCACTGCACTGCCAATCTTGAGAATATACTACTGTGCAATAGCATGGATGGCTTGCAGCAGCCTGATGAATTCTGGTTGCATCAACGGTGCCATAATAATGCTTGCTTGTATGATTGCCGTTAGCGCATCCACTTTTGGGCATAATCGAGCTCGAATATTCGGTCGAAGAGAAGCCAACCTTTACAATCGTACCATCATCAAGTTCGACTTCTCGAATGCCCTGGTCATAGTTTTTTTCTGTTGTTTCATTTCCTTTGGCCGTACTTGTATTGGATCCCTGCGCAAAAGCTGCCATAGGAATCATTACCACCAAAGCAAGAATTGCCATAAAAAACGATACTGCTTTATTCATCATTTCCCTCCTAGCGTTTTATCTATGCTCAATATATAAGGATTCAATTTATTGGGGCACATTCTTCTATTTCGTCCAATATTGCAAGGAAGTCATTTATTGGTATGTCTGCTCGTCCTGACTCCTGCGCCCACACATCTGCGTATATATGGTACAGAATATTATCTTTCACAAAGTATGTGTTAATTTGACGAACTTTTCCACCATTCTTTGTTATCGCAATCTGTATCTTTGTCCCATACGGCAATGTGTACTGCATAAATGTAGTGTCCGCTATTCCTATATTCCCCACCGTCAACGAATCGCTTTGACTTTCTGCTCCTACTTGCGTCTCGGCTGTATACCACACAGTATAGTCATTTTCTTCATTATCACTTGCTTTGTATAAACCAGTTGGTGCTGATGTGCAGGGATTCCGCGTAATCATCTATGCTGATCTTTGTGTTATAGTTCTCATTGAAGTAAGCTGCCGCGCGTTCAATCTGCTCTTGGACGTTGCCGGTGGCTTTTTTCTGTTCATGCTGCTGGCGATCAACCAACAGCAGAATATCGTTGAACAGCGATGCGATATAGTCCTCGTACCCATAGCGGCACAGCTGCAACTCCTGAATGATTTTACGGAACAGCGCTTTGTAGTCCGGCAGCACCCCGCAGTAGAATACATGCTCATCAAGCGAGATACCGTGATATGCCAATATGTTTTTTACATCACCGCCTGTGAAGTGAATCCAGAAAACTTCCGGGTTATCTTCCAGATAATATACATATTTTTGAATTTCTTCCGGCTTGTACAGCACCATATGGCCCGCGCTGACGATTTCTTCCTTGCCGTCAAACCAGAAATGCGTCTTGCCGTTTGCCACATATAGAATCTGGTAATCCCTGCGCCCTTTTTGCCAGTAGGTCGGTAATTTGGGGCGTGTTTTCAGCCGATAAGTACCACAGCTGCCTACCACCAACGGCGTGGAGTTGTCTTTGAAATCTGTACGGGAATTGTTCAGATAGCCAGAGTTAATGTGCACAAAAATTCCCTCCTGTTTTTGTGAATATTGCGAGGTGCTTCGTCCATTTTACCTTCACTTTACAAAAAGCCATTGATTTTGTGCATATTTAGTGCAATACCGTTTATGTTTTATTGTATATAGAAATTGTATAATAATTTCAGACGAAACGCAAGCCGAACTGTATAAATCACAGGCGGAGAATGGATGATTATTCCGCACTATTACGAGGACCCGCACACACTGCATGTGGGTACCATGCCGAATCGTGCCTACTACATTCCGGCATCCCGGCGCAGCGATGCTTTCCTTTGATTATCGCACTGGTCTTTACCCCGACCCTTGTTACCAAGATGCACGGCATGTACAAACTGAACGTCGGCAGCTATGCCCTTGCTACCGTAGCCCGTGCGCTCGTTGCCGTAGCCGGCTATACGGGTTCCGGCGATGTCAAGATGATGCTGCTCTTCACGGCCATTGCTGCACTGGGTCAGGGCCCGTGGCAAGGCGACATGAACGCCGTTATCGCCTCCTGCTCTGAGTACACTTGGCTGACGAAGCACAAGCGCGTGGACGGCACGATGTATTCCTGCACCTCGCTCGGTGTCAAGATGGGCGGCGGCCTCGGCACCGCCATCACCGGCTGGCTGCTGGCGTTCAGCAACTATGATAAGGCGCTGGCCGTGCAGCCGGATTCCTGCATCAATATGCTGAAACTCATGTACCTCGTGATTTCCTTTGTGCTGGATGCCATCATTACCGTTATCCTCTCTCGCGTGAAGGTCGAGGAAGCCAACGATAAGATTCGCGCCGAAATGAAAAACTGATATTCACTATTCTCCTTCTCAAAAAGGGCTTCCGCATCTGCTGGCGGAAGCCCTTTTTCTGTATAGTGCTTTACCCTCTAAAATCGGCCAAAGCACTGGCTATTAAATCTATTGGCGGCGAAGATATAGATGGCTCCTCTTTCTGCAAATTCGGGGTATGCCCCATGCTCTGCTTTTCTAAGTATTCCTGCACTATTTGCTCAATCCAGGCGCGGTCTGTCTGCGGGAAAGACTTCGTCTCTGCCTTTTCATAGCACAAAATTGCATCGGCAAGATACTGTGCCTTACCCCTGTCGCGCTGCCGTTCCAAGTATTCTACGGCGCACACATGGTCTGGGTTTTCCATGTCAAAGCGAACCGTAAATCGTCCCCGGTCTTTTTTCAGCTTCATGGTTCATCACGCCCCTGTCACTGTGCAGCGGTAAAGATACTCAAAGCCCTTGGCGTTGGCATTCACGTCCTCCACAAAGACGGGGTGTGCCACCTTGCCGGATGTTTCGATTTGCCGCCGCAGCAGGCAGGCTCCGCCGCCCACGAAGATCACACGCCCTGTGCGCAGGTCAAGCTGCCGCTCGCGCAGTGCGCCCAACATATCGTTGACAAACTCCTGCGCCTGATATTCTACCAGCGCGGCGACTTCTTCCCCGTAGCTGCTCCCCTGCCCCTGCAAGAGAATGGCATCCACATCTGTTTCCTCTAACAGAATGTCCAAATCGGAGCTGGCTTTAGAGCGGATGCGGTTGTACAGCAGAATCACGCCGTTTTCCAGTGAGTCACAGGTAGACAGGTCGGCGCGGCCGTTCTTCAGCAGCAGATAGTCCGCTGTGAAGCCGCCCACATCCAGAATCAGCGCGCGCGGTACCGTTGCCAGCTCGCCCAACATCATGGCTGCCGCTGCAAACGCCTGCGGATAACACTGCACATTGCGGATCAGGATGCTGTACAGCTTGTCACGGTAGGAGAAGTAGACGGGTTCCTTGCGCTTGAAGTAGCGCACAAATGCCTTGTTCTGTGCGCCAAAGTGTGCGGGTGGCAGACCGATGGCAAGGTCAATGGGCATCAGCCCGGAGGTATACGCGCCCTGCGCTTCGATTTCCTCTGCAATGGCAAACAGCGATAGAATAAAGAACCGCTCGTCTGTGGTTTTGTCCTTCTGGTATGGGATGCGCTGTGCGGACAGCGTATAGTAACTGCCGCTGTATTTCAGTACATCCCTGCCGTAAGGTCTGGTTTTGCTTTTCTGTACACCGGAAACAATGGCGTTTCCATGGACGGTTTTGACTTGTTTGTTGCCGTGGTCGATAGCAATAAGCATAACATCAACTCCCTTCGATGCTTATATTTACCTTATACGTTTTGAATACGTCATTTCCCAACAAAATTACGCATTATTTTTTTTATACGCTATGATGCGCATTATTTATTTGTTTGCATTTCCCCGGCGGGTGCGCTATAATGGGCAAAGTAAGTAAAAAGCACAGGAGTCTGCCATGAATAAAACGCTTGAAGTCAGTGCCATGCAGTATGATTTTCATACCTTGCTGAAAGTTTCCGATATATGCGGCCTCACCGGGGAAATCGGCTTCCATGACACGGACACAGGCTACCTCGTCAGTTTTCCCGATGATGACGGCAAAGCCGACCAGCGGATGGCTGAGTACAAGAAGCGGCTTGTCGATCTCGAAAACAACATCTGGAACCGATAATTTGTGGCCCGCCGGGGAAATTCATATAGGTAAAAGGGAAGCCCCTTCCGCTGAAATTGTATCAGCGGAAGGGGCTGTGTTTATATTGTATTCAGTATTTCCAACGCCCTTGACAGGGGCATCACTTTCTGGCACTTTGCCTTTTGGGAGTCATATCTTACTTTCTTACCGTCCGGCATCACAGCTATGGCGTTTTCTGTCAGAACTGCAGCTTTCAATTTTGAAACATAGCGATGTACCTTCCCCTGTCGGTCAATCCTAGCATGGGGCAGGATAAGTTCTGCTGTTCCCAGTTTAATTTTTGCTTCTTTTGGCAGCGGCGAAAGCCATTTGTAGGTTTCTCTCTCAAAAGCGGTATCCCACATAGAATACTGGTAGGTGCGCCCGCCAAAGAAACTATCCTGTCGTTCCATATATTCAAAGTGTTCTGTCCGTTGCGTTACCATCTGCGCCACGCGGGCGGCATTCAGTTCCATCTCCTCTAAGCAGATGTACTCATGTCGTTGATGTTCACAGTAGTAGCCGCAGCTGATATTGACTGCAGCTGTTTCCAGATACGGTGCGATATAAGATATGTCACTACACGAACCACCTGCTGTTTCAAATCCGAACGAGGTAACGAAGTCCTCAAACTCCGGGTTATCGCAGCGGTAAAACACAGCATCATTACTGCCCCGGCGGTCAAGCTCTACAATGTAGTTTACCTGTGGCCGCAAAGGACCTCTTGTGAATTTCTTTGCACCTACACAGCCGACTTCCTCATCCTCACAGAACAGCACATGACAGTTCGCCGTGCGCAGGATCTGCAAAATCATCCAGACACCACAGCGGTCATCGCCGCCGATTCCCTGCGGTGACATAGCTACTGCCCTGTCTGCCGAATAGCATATCTGCTCGACAGGCTGACGGTGAACCGTGTCCATGTGGGCTACCAGCAAGACAGGAATCGTTCCCTCGGCATACAGGTAGCCGGGCTTATCGGTAACGGGGTAACCCCTGCTTTTCAGCTCGGCTTTTAACCTCTTTTTCAATTCCATCTGCGGCAGACGTAGAATGGTTTCAAACGTCAATTCTTGCATGGATTCCTCCTTTATGCGGCAAGACCGCTCATTTGGTTCGGGCAGAAGCGATTGGCACCGATGGAAAGGCAGTCACTATGGATTGTGCAGTTTCCGCATACGCCAACAACCTGCTCATAGCAGGCAGGGCAAATTCCGCGCTGCTCGCCGGAACGGGCAATTCCGATACGCGGCATACCGATAAACTCCTCTCCGCAGGCAGTGCAGCGATAACTGCATTCCTTACAGTAAAAGTGGTTATCAATATATCGCCCATATCCATGCACCGTTTTACCACAGCCTTTGCAAACAAACATACTGCCGCATTCTGTACAGCGTATCGAGCGGTGGTCTTTCTGTTCCCCGCCGCAGCAGACACAGCGGGCCACCGAGCCAATCGTCATTTTGCCATAGTCGGTCTCCCCTTTCAGCAGAGATACTACCGCATACCCATACTCATAGTCGGGATAGTGGTTGCTGTCCGCCGCAGACTCGCAGTAAGGTTCGGTATCTTTTCCACGCTTAAGTGACCACAGGTTCGGCTTGTCAAGGCATGTTGCGATTGCCTGCTGGACGATGCTGCGATACAGGGTTTTCTGGTCTTCCAAATCCGTGGGATACAAACGAGATTGCAACAACACATTGTCCTTATAGCAGAAAATTTCTCGCGTGATGCGCGGGGCGGTATGGAAGTCCTGCGTGTACTCGTCACTGACCGTGAAGAAAATCATGCTGACAGCGTCACCCATATAGGACTGGCAGCCGCCGCGGTAACCGCCACCTTCTAAGCAATGGCAGGAACTCCAAGTGTTGTCGCGGTTGGACATTTCGAGGAAATCGCAGGGGTGAATAGACAATACAGCGGTTTTCTCGATATGCGCCGGGTTCAGAGCATCGGCCAGCCGTGCAAACAGTGCGTTGTAGGGTCTGACCGTGCGCATATAACGGTTGTCCGGCTCACCTGCTTCGGTTTCTTCCTCAATCTGGTCAAGATGGAATTTCAGGCAGAGCCGATTGATAATGCGGCTCGCCTTTTGTCCCGGTGCGCACTTGATGCCGCCGTACTGCCTGATTGTGTCCAAGCGGTACTCGTTTGGTATCCGGGCATAGTCTGCGGTTGCCGCGCGCAGGGCGGTTTCAAAGTTCTCATATACCGTATCATCCGTGCAGGCCCTACGGCCCAGTTCCAGTATGGCGGCGCGCGTTTCATCTACCGTGATACGGTCAATCTCCCGGCGCTCCTCCACACGGAACACGATTGCCAGTTCCTTCTCGTTCCATAGTGGATGCTTGCGCAGGAGCTGCAAAAGCCCCTGCTTCTGTTCGTACCATTGTGTAAGGTTTGCGGTGACGCCTTCCTCCGAAAACGGCTTTTGATACTTGTGCATGACCTCGTAAAATTGCTGTTTGAGTTCGTCCATCATTGTAATCTCGCCTTTCTTACATTTCTATTTTTAACGCCGGGCGGCGCTAAACCAAAACAAGAAAGCGAGAATAACTTTTCTTCGCTGCCAATCGCAGCACAAAAGTCATTCTCGCTTTATTCGGGGTAGCCCCCGGCGGGTAAAAAATGCCCGCAATGCACAGACAAGACGGTCAACGGCATTGCAGGCACAAAGTACAAAAATAACAACGTGTGTCAGTGCAAATTGCTTTGCAGGGCACATAAATCACTTACAAGAGTATGGTAACACACTTGAGGATAAACGTCAACTACGGCTTTATTAATAGTGATGATTCACTCCGTCCATAGGATTTTATCGATTGGAATGCACTATTATTAAAGAAAATTGCCACAAGATATCCATCTTGTGGCAATTTGTGGTGCATCATCGAGAGACTCTACCCAATCCGCACTGATTAAGATTCCGTTGTTCTCTCAACCAGCATGCTCTCAAGTTGACAATATCTTTATAATGAATAATTTTCATCCCTCAAAAAACGGTTTGAAAATCAAAATGACCTCCTCATCGCCATTGAAGAAAACTTTTCCCGGATGATCTGTCACATAATATCGCGTCGGATCTGCGCACAAAGCAAAACAGCTTTCTCTATCCAAAGTTACTTCTGTATACCACACATAGTGCGGCATTGGAACTTTTTCCAAATTTTCTACAATTGCTATCTGGTTTTCAATGATATCTTCTGATTCATTCACAGAAGTATCCATAACTTGCTTGATTTCTTCAAGGTTTTTCCTTAGGTGTTGCATTAAGGTACTACACTCTATTAAGCACGACATGATTTTCACGCCTTTTGTATAGTTACCATCGCTTTCAAACAACTTTTTTGAAAATATTCTGCCATTTTTGTCTGCAAGCTTCCGCAATTTTGAGAAAAGAAATGTCTCATAATAGGGATAATCAATATACACCCGCTCAAACGTCGGTACTCCAATCGTGATTCCCATATCGTCATCTGCATCATTATTTTCATAAAGATACTTGTATAAATCCACATTGTAGATGCAACGTCCCTTTTCTTTGGGTAGTTTTTGGGGATCCCTACTTCCTGAGTCATCAAATATGATATGTCTCTTCTCTTTTCCATGCTCAATATATCCCACAATTTGAACAACATGGCCTGCTCCACACAGAAATACCGGAAGATTGCTGTTCAAGTACGCATTTATGTACGCTATCATGCCTTTCTTTGTAAGTACAGTAACAAGCCCTGGTTCTTTTTGTTTTTCCTCATCCAAGTCCTGTTTTTCATCTTCTAATTGACTCACATCTATAGTACTTAACTTGAGTGGAATTTTCTTTTCTTTGCAGAAATTTGATATGTACCCTTCCGTAAGATACTTAGGGCATCCCCCATTTATATCTTCCCCACACATATCTTTTATGCTCAATTTTTTTGTCATACCTTTATGTGACAAAAATCTTGTAAGCGTAATCAAATTAACGTCAACACAGCATGTAACAATCGAATCCTGAACCAGCAATGGATATGTCTTGATAAAGAGTTCTTTACCCATGCAATGAACTCTTTTATTATAGGTAACCATCTGGCTTTTTTCATCTTTTTTACTTGCATGCGCAAGGATTGCATTCCAGTTGACAAACACATATGATAATGCTATTTGCATTTCTTGTATGGGTCTAAGCGTTATAAAACCAACATAGTTGTCTTCGGAGCATACTTTTTCCTTAAAAAAGTGTACTCTTATTACTCTATTTTTTAGTTCATTAGCATAAGTTGTATTGATATAGTGTAGAGAGATCAAGTCCTTCCACTCTGTTTCCACATAGCTTTTTTCTATGTTTACATATTTAGCTTTTTCATACAAAATTGGCAATCGCTTTGTAACATTTTCATGAAATGCACTTTTAAACGCCTTGTTTGTAGTATACCCGAATGTATATATAGTAAACAGTGCATCTTCCAATTTTTCTATTGCCTCAAAATTGTTATTGTACATAAGTCGACTCACGCCTATCGCTTGTAATTCATTAATTTTATCTCAATTTTCCATAGCGTACCGATGAAAGAGTCCTCGCTCTCTTTTCTTCAATCCCATAAATTTCTCTCTGTACTTTTTGAAAGCTGAGCGTCTGTTCTCCGCTAGAACCTTTACTTCTTTCCTCCATTTTTTTATTTGAGGCAAAAACGCACTTTGCAAATGATATTTGGCGCTTTTTGGCGGCTTCATTCATAAAAATTATCCTTTCCGAATACATGTGTGGTACTTTACTATTTCATTTATCATAACCTTCAGCTATGAACAATGTACATGATTCCTATCTTTTTCCATACCTTTTTTCAATCAATGTCGTTTCGATTGTTCCATCCGGTTTTGTTTTCTTCAAAAACTTTTTCTTCACTTCCTTTTTAGCAGGCTTTTCATCTTTTTTATCTGTAAATTTATCAATTGGATTTATTTCTCTCCTGTTATCCATTATTTTTTCTCCTCAACACAACCAATTGTTTGCCTTAAATATATTGAACAAGCATCTCAAGAATTACAAACATCCCTAATAACACCATTGCCGCATTGTAGCATTGCTGCTTTTTTCTCAAAAAGCGCTCGTTTTCTTCCCACATTTCCAACCAATACGCTGTATAAAATTTTTGCGGATCTGTTTCTGGTTTAGCATACTTATTGGTATCGTACAAGGCATCGTACAATTGTCTCATATTCGGTCCACTAAACTTTTTCCACATAATCAGCAGGCCAAAAAGGAGTGCCACTGCCAATCCTATAGAAATCAAGGCTATCACACCTATAACGCCTCTGAGAGATGGCAAACTTGGCACGCTAATAACGCTTGGCAATATAAATATAACCGCTGTTGCCACAGAAACACTTATACTTACTCTACTCGTTATCTTTTCATTTTGCTCATCCTGTCTTTCATATTCTTTTTCCATATACTCTAATAGCTTTTCTCTGTACATGCTATCTTTTGTTGTTTCCCGCTTGCCTCGACTATTTAGTTTTTCATTTTCCATAATCAGTCACCCCCAAGCAACATATTCCGTACATACTTTTATGCTTTGCTCTTGTCAATACAATTTCCCTATTATCAGCACACGCATCCTGGCGTATTACTTCCCAATCAATTAAAAACGATAGTCACACCCTTGTGCTATCGCAATCGTCCGCGCCATTATTTTATATTTATATATATATCATATTTTACGGAACTACGTCAATACCTGCAAAAGAATTATTGTGCTCTTTCGTCAAAAAATATTATAAGAGCCACTCCCTACTGTCAGCCTCAATTCATTGCAAAAGTCTTCGAACGATGAAACGTCATTTTTTAATATATATGCCCATGACAGCTTTGAATTTTCTCACTTCATTGACGGTCATACGCAAAATCAGCGGCAAAAAATTGTGCAATTTCACAAGCGGTATCGCTCGTCGAATTCTTGCCATCAATTTAACAGTTTCACGTCTTTCAACTGGCTTAAGTATTCTACAATCTTAATAATTTTATTATGCATCCTTTTTGATGTTCTAGTCAATATATTTCGTATACTCAAAAAATCACTGACACCTCACAATGACTTGGTATTTTCTGCCAGTCTCCACCCTGTCAATCAGATGGCCCAGTATCACCCGTTTCATTTCCAGCGGAGCGGTATCAAATTCCTCTGCCCAGCCTCTGAAATCGTCGTAGTAAGTACGCAGTTTCCGAATCCCAACCGCTTCGTTTAACTTCGCATTTTGGAGTTCCACGTACTCTGCCTTGGCACCATCCATTTCCTGTTGGTATCGAAGAATCTGCTTGGCAATCATATCTTCTGCAAAATCACTCATTCCATCAATGCAATTTAGAATCTCACTTTCAAAGCGTTCCAACGCATGTTAGGCAGCTTTTATCTTTTTCTCCACTGCTGCACATTTACTCTTTTGCTGGTTCGGCTCCTGACGAATCCGATTCTCGGCCACTTGAAGAGGGGTGTGTCTCGGATTTGCTCGATCAGGACGATAGCATCCACTCTTTTGGCAATGTATAGTGCTTGCCCTTT
>OKVB01000426.1_pt1 | contig 22709 bp, 21 predicted proteins | sample 1606651 | NCBI WGS metagenome assembly OKVB01 (sample SAMEA3882518, study PRJEB24775) | human gut metagenome | biome: human-associated habitat; feature: intestine environment; material: feces | place: Netherlands | collected 2009/2010 | reverse complement strand
TTTCATGGCGGCTTTGACGCGCGCGCGCATGTCGTCGGACACGTAGCCCGTCTTGTTGACCACTAGCGAAACCGTGCTCAGCGAGACCCAGGCCTCTTTCGCCACGTCACGCATGCCGACCATTGCCCAACACCTCTCCCCCGCATCGTCGGGATGTTTCCTTACAAATCGCGATATTATGTGTTATTTTACATGCATCTGTAACGTTTCTTTGCAATCGTCCGCACAATATGAACTATCAATTGACGAAAGACGCCCTCCCCCTCTTCAATTCCCCCGAAAAATCCACTTTTTCACCCGTGAACGACGTATGTTTCACGACGCGTTCCACGCATCTTCCACGCACGCTCCGCATGTACTCCACACGCGTTCCGCCCGCAAAAGGGGCGGTGCGACACTTGCGATCATCTCGCTTGCGTCGCACCGCCCCTTGCGTTGCGTGGCCTGGCCGTCAGCCGTCACGTCCGGCCATCACGTCAGTCCGCACCACGGACGAACCGACCGTCATGCCTTCGGTACGGAACCTTCCTGGGAGTGGTCGAAGACCGGCTTGTTGTCGGCGTCGTACTTATAGACGCCGATGGAAGCCGAGCTCGGATCATGCGCGTCGTTGAACGCGCCGATGGAGGTCTGGCCCTTGTACTGAATCTCCTTGCCGTCCTTCAGCAGGACGAGGCAAGCCTTGTAGGAATCGCATTCCTTGCCCTTGGTGGAGCCGGAGACGTCCATAAGGTTCTTCTGCACGGTCGTACCGTCCGTGGCGCCACCCTTCTGCGCGGCGAGCGCGGCCAGCACGATCGCGTCATACGTTTCGGCGGTGTACGTGAAATCGGTGACCTTGGCGTTGAAGGACTTGACGTTCTTCTGGAATTCCTCGGTCGGGTGGGCACCTGGAATGGTGCCGGTGGAGCCCTTGAGCAGGCCCGCGTCGAAGTCGGCGGAATGGTCGACGGTGTTGCCGTCGGTCATGTACAGCTTGTGGGTGTCGAGGCCTTGGGCGGCGAGCTCCTTGACGAGCGGCACGGTCTGGTCGAAGGCGATGACGAGCGTCGCGTCGGGGTTGGTGGCCTTGATGGCCGTGACCATCGATGAGAAGTTCGTTTCGGTCGGATCGAACGTGTCCTTTTCGCCGTAGACGACGTTCACGCCCGCGTCTTCGACGGTTTTGACGACCACGTCACGCAGGGACGTGCCGTATTCGTCGTTGAAGACCGCGATGGCGAGGTTCTTCACGCCATCCTGTGCGATGATCTGGCCCAGGACCGCACCCTGCACCGTGTCCGGCGGAATGGTGCGGAAGAAGTAGTCGCTAAGGCCGGAGAAGGCCGTGGACGTGGCGCCCGAAGAAATCATCGGCACTTTGGCGGACGTGACCTGCTTGTAGGTGTTCTTGACCACGGAGCTGGACGGCGGACCGACCACGACGGACGGGTTCTTGGCAAGCACCGACTGCGCGGAAGACGTGTTCTGGTCGGCATGGTCCGCGTCGGACGTGTCGGCGGACGTGATTTCGATGTCTTTGCCGAGCACGCCGCCAGCCGCGTTGATGTCTTTCTGCGCGAGCTTCATGGTGGCGATGTTGGCGGGGCCGAGGTACGCCATGGAACCGGTCAGCGGGAACAGGCCGGCCGCCATGAACGTATCGGATTTCGCGCTGCCGGACGAGCCGGACGCAGCCGAATCGGCCGTGCCGGACGAACCGCAGCCGGCGAGCGCCATGACTGCGGCGGCCACCATGGCGGTGGCTGTGATGGACAGTTTCCTCATGCCCTTCATGTTGATCTTCTTCATTTGAATCACCGTTTCCTCTCTTGGCTCCGCTGATTGCCGAACCCTTGGTGACGATTATCGAGATGTGTTGCTCGACCATCTTGAATCGCACTATAAGTGCCGAGGAAACCGAATGTGTATGCGTGAAGTTAACCGAAGGTGAAGCCCGAAAACTGTTGGAAACACAAGGTTTTGAGCTTGTTTTCAGGCATGCCGAAGCCACTGTCGGGCAGTGTCCCAACAGCGGTAATCGGAATTGAGAATTTTGAATCATAGGGGGAAATCGCGGAACGCGTGCGGAGACCGCCGTCCGAGCCCGAAGGCGTACGAACGTACGTCGAGCGGCAAGGAAAGGCGGTATACGCTCCGTTCCGCGATTTCCTGGGTCCTACCTTCCTTCCTCTTGAACCTCTTCTTCCAGGTTGCCCAGGTAGAGGGAGACGACTTTCGGATCGTTCATCAGGTCGCGGCCCTTGCCGGAGTAGGCGTTGCGGCCTTGGTCGAGGACGTAGCCGCGGTCGCAGATCTGCAGGCAGCGGCGGGCGTTCTGTTCGACGATGACCACGGATACGCCGGCTTTGTTGACTTGGCGCACGCGGATGAAGGTCTCGTCCTGGAGCATTGGGGACAGGCCTGCGGAGGGCTCGTCGAGCAGGAGGACGGATGGTTTCATCATGAGGGCTCGGGCCATGGCCACCATCTGACGTTCGCCGCCGGAAAGCTGGCCGGCGAGCTGGTTCTTGCGCTGGCCGAGTTTGGGGAAGATGGAGCACACGTAGTCGAAGCGTTCGTTGAACAGTTTCGGTGCTTGGAACGCGCCCATGTGCAGGTTTTCCGCGATGGTCAGGCTGGGGAAGACGTTTTCGGTCTGCGGCACGAAGCCGACGCCACGGGAGACGAGTTTGTCGGCGCGCAGGTTGGTGATGTCCTCGCCTTTCAGCAGCAGCTTGCCGGAGTGGATGTGCACCAGGCCGAACAATGATTTGAGCAGGGTGGATTTGCCTGCGCCGTTCGGGCCGATGATGCCGACGATCTCGCCTTCATGCAGGGTCAGGGATGCGCCGTTCAGGATGTTCACGCCGGGAATGTATCCGGCCACCAAATCGACCGCGTCGAGCAACGGTTCGCCTTCGGGCTCGCCCATGTGGATCTGCGCGCGGGTCAGCGGCTCGTCGGCCACGCTTGCGATGTCGCTCATTTCAGGCCTCCTTCAGGTCTTCCAGCACGGAATCGTCGCCCAGGTCCACGTTCGCGTGGGCGCCCAGGTATGCGTCGATCACGGCCGGATCGTTCATCACGCTCTTCGGTTGGCCTTCGGCCACGATCTTGCCTTCCGCCATCACGGTGACCCAATCGGCGATGTGTCTCACCATGTTGATGTCGTGTTCGACGAACAGCACTGTGGTGCCTTCCTCGCGCAACGCCATGATGTGGTCGAGCAGCGACTGTTTCAGCGCGGGGTTCACGCCGGCCATCGGCTCGTCCAGCATGACCAGTTTCGGGTCGGACATCAGCGCTCGTGCCATTTCCAGCAGCTTGCGTTGGCCACCGGAAAGCGCGCCGGCGTAATCGTCCTTCTTTTTGATCAGCAGGAAGCGTTCCAGCAGCGCCTCGGCTTTTTCGATGTTCGCCTGCTCCTGCTTCCTCCACATGCCGGGGAACAGCGCGCGGAACATGCCTTCGCCCGGCTGCACGGGGGCACCGAGGAGCATGTTGTCGAGCACGGTCAGACGGCTCATCACCTTGGTCAGCTGGAAGGTGCGGACCATGCCCATGCGCGCCACTTTTTCGGGCTGCACATGGGCCATGTCCTTGCCGTCGAACTGCCAGGTGCCGGTGTTCGGCGTATCGAAGCCGGTCATCAGGTTGAAGAACGTGGTTTTGCCGGCGCCGTTCGGTCCGATCAGCGCGGTGATGCCGTGCCGTTCGATTTCGAAGTGGCTCACGTCCACGGCGGTCATGCCGCCGAATTTGCGGGTCACGTTGTCGGCCACGAGGATCGGGTCGGGCTTGTGCACGCCCGGCTTGTTTTCGACGAATTTCAGATCGTCGGTGACTTTGTCGCGATAGGCGGTGGAGATGAGGGTCTCGCCTTCCGGAGCTTTGGTGGCCCATTTGGTGAGGTCCTGGAATGGTACGCCGGGCTGCACACCGGATACGGGTTGCACGCCGGTTGCGGGTTGCGTGGCCGGCTGCACGCCAGTGGTCGGAGAATTCGTTGGTTCAGGCATGGAAAGCCAACTCCTTTCGGTCGCCCAACAGGCCTTGTGGTCTGAAGATCACCAGGCACATCAGCGCCACGCCGACGATCACCCAGCCGAGGGCTTCGATCTGGTTGGAAGAGATGAGGGTTTCGGGAACGGTGTTGCGCATGACCTCCTTGACGAAGGTGAGCAGCACCCACAGCACGCAGGAGCCAAGCACCGGGCCGAGAATCGTGGCCGCGCCGCCCAGCAGCAGAATCGTCCACACGTAGAAGGTGACGGTGCGGCCGAGCGAATCGGGCTGTACGGAACGCGGCAGGACGAAGATGATGCCGGCGATCGCGCCGAACAGGCCGCCCAGAATCAGCGATTCCATCTTGTATCGCGTCACCGGCTTGCCGAGCGAACGGATCGCGTTCTCGTCCTCGCGGATGCCTTTGAGCATGCGGCCCCACGGCGAGTGGAACCAGCGCCAGCACAGCAGCGCCGCGATCACCACCAAAACCCATGCCACGATGCGCAGCCACCAGGAGTTGGCGATGTTGTTGCTGTACGTCCACAGCAGGAACGTGGTCGAACCGTCCGGCAGCGGCGAAAGCGATTCGAATTTCTCGGTGAAGTCCTGCGGTGAGATGCCCGCGGAACCGCCGGTGAAGTTCGTCATGGCCGTCGATCTGCCGATGATGCGGATGATTTCCGCGGCGGCCAATGTGACCATGGCCAGATAGTCGGGTCCGAGTTTCAGCGTCGGAATGCCCAGCAGCAGCGCGTAGATGACCGCGAGCGCGAGCGCCGCGCATACGGAGGCGAACAGGTTGCAGCCCATCGACTGCGTGATGGCGAATCCGTATGCGCCAAGGAGCATGAAACCGGCCTGGCCCATGTTCATCAGGCCCGTCATGCCGAAGTGAATGTTCAAACCGATTGCGGCGAGTACGTACGCCGCTGTGGTCGGGGCGATCAGTTCGCCCGCCGCGTTGGAGATGATTGTCATGATGTCCATGGATCAGCCCACCCTTTGCTGCTTGCCGAAGATGCCCTGCGGGCGCACCAGCAGAACGATGATGAGGATTGCCAGCGCGCTGGCGTAACGCATATCGTTGGGGATGACGAGCGAGCTCATGTCCGCCACGATGCCGATGACCAGCGAGCCGATCAACGCGCCATTGGCGGTGCCGAGGCCGCCGAGCGTCACCGCGGCGAACATCAGCAGGATCAGGGTCGCGCCGGTGTTCCAGGAGATGCCGTTCAGGTAGACGCCGAGCAGCACGCCGGACAGGGCTGCCATCGCGCACGAGAGGATCCAGACCACGCGGACCACCTGATCCACGTTGATACCGGATGCCGCGGCGAGCGCCGCGTTGTCGGACACGGCTCGTGTGGCGCGGCCGAGTCGCGTCTTGTAGAGGAACAGGGTGACGCCGACGATCACGCAGATGGCGATGAGCGCGGAGACCAGCGTCGGCATGTCGGTGGTGATCGGTCCGAGCTGGAAGCTGTCCGGCACCGATTTGACGATGCCTTTGATGTCGCCACCGAAGAAGAACTGGAACGTGTACTGCAACGCCATGGACAGGCCGATGGTGACGATCATCTGCTGCATGGTGCCGACGTGGCGTCTGCGTAGCGGCCCCCAGACGATTTCGTTTTGGATGAAGCCGGTCAGCGCGCCGATGACGATGGCGAAGATGGCGGAGGCGATGAGCGGCATGTGTAGCATCTGCGTGCCGACGTATGCCATGAGGCCGCCGAGCGTCACCTGTTCGCCGTGTGAGAACGACTGCAGGCCGGTGGTGCCGTAGACGAGGTTCATGCCGACGGACATGAGGCCCAGCATCAGGCCGAAGATAATGCCGGAATACAGTTGCTGCCAGATGCGTTTGCCGACATTGGAGCCGTCTTTTTTGACTGGCGATTGCGTGGCCGCCGTCGATCCGGATGTGCCGGTCGCGCCTTTCGTGCCGTTTGCCGAGCCGGACGATCCAGATGTGCCGGACGTGCCGCTGCCGGCGGAATCGCCCGCCTGGTCGAATCGGACAACGCCGCGCTGCTTGTCGAAGCTGGCTTTCCTGATCGTCACCGTCGCGCTGCTTGCCTTCAGGCCGTGCTCTTTCGCAACGGACGCGTCGATGGTGACGGTGTAATCGCCGTCATCGGCAACGGAGAAGGCCCATTTGCCGTCCGCCGCGGTTTTGGTTTCCGCCGTTGCCTTGCCGGACAGCGTGATGGTGACGTCGGCGATCGGCTTCTTGTCGGCGTCCTGCAGGATGCCGTTGACGCAGCCGTTGCTGGCGGTCGGATTGCATTCATCGACGGCCTGCGCGCCGGAATCGGCTGCGGACGCGATGGCGGGAGGGAGTACGAAAAGCATCGAGAGAACGGCGACAATCGAACAGAGTATGACGATTCCCGGTCGACGATGCCGTGTGAGATACGTTACGGCTGTCATAGGTTTTTCCTCTCTTGTTGTTTTCACAACGTAGGAGAGGAAACAGCTCGCGCGGTTGCGCTCAGATTTCCTGAACGTTACCCGATGACCGCCCGTGTAACGTGAAAATTACGCGCGGCCGAGCCGGTGACAGCTATGCGTGGCCGCCCAGCATGGCGATGCCGAATCCGAGCGCCACGCAGGCGAGCGGCACCGCGACCGTGGCAGCGCCATAGCCCAGGGCCATGGCGAAACGGCGTTTGCGAATCAGCGACAGCACCTCGTTGATCGCCGACGAGAATGTTGAGAATCCGCCGAGGAACCCCACAACGAACGTCATTACCGTGCCCATATCCACCGACTGCGCATAGTACGACATCATGGCGATGCCGGCGCACAGGGAGGCGACGCCGTTGATGACGAGCGTGGCCAGGGGGAAGCTATGGTTGCCGTCACGGTTCCAGCTGCGTTGGATCGACACGTCAAGCACATAACGGGCCATGGCGCCGATGCCGCCGAACAGGCAGATCATCCAGGTCATCAGCGCACCTCCCCTGTGGTCGGGTCGGCGACGAGCGGGATTTCCGCGGTGACCGGCTTGGGTTCGAAGCTGGGCAGAGGTGCGACGGGTTGCGATGACTGCGGCTGCGATTCGATTTTCGGCACCTGCCCGGTCTGCGCGACCTGCTGGGCGACCTGGGCCGCCTGCTGTGCCGCCTGCGCGGCCTCCAACGCGGCCTGCGCGGCCGAATGCGCCGCATCCGCCACCTTCACGTGGCGCACGCCCTGCGCGTCCGGCACGTTGTTCTGCACATTTTGCGCGGCCGGCACGTCCGATTCGCCCGAATCGGCCATGGGGACCGTCTGCGTAACACTCTGCGTAGCCGATACTGCAGTGTCGGTCATCTGGACGTTCTGCACAGTGTCGTACGCGTCCGATTCACCCGAATCGGACATTGAGGATACGGAAGCCGTGGAGGCATCGGCGATCGCGTTACGGACCCGCTTGCGTGTGCCGCGCGCCAGCAACGCCTGCATCAGCGCCACGCCAACCGCGGCCGCGATCAGACCGCCGGCGAAACTTCCCGCAAGATAGCCGAGCGCGCTGCCGAAACGCTGCTCGCGCATGCCTTCCATGGTTTCCAACATCACGCCGGACATCGTCGACAGTCCGCCAAGCAAACCAAGCCCGACGCCACGGCTGACGACCTGCCGCACCCTGCGGCGCAGCCACGACGCGGTCGCCATGTATTCGGTCAGCATCGCAAACAGGAAGCAGGCGAGCATATTCGACACGAACGTGCCCACCACGAACGGCGAACCGTTCACCGACGGCAGCAGCAGGTCCGTGGCGCGACGGAAACCGACGCCGACGAAGCCGCCGACGAACACCACGAGATACATCAGACCATCGGCAAGAGGGTTGAATCGCGCCTGCATGCGTTTCATCGGCGCGAGCGGAATCTGCGGCGGATGCTTGGATGCGGCGGCACCGGCGCACATCCGCGCGCGCCACTTCGGCGACGTCGATCGACTGTGTGGCGGGATTCGGCTCATCACCCGCGTTTGGCGAGTCTGCCGCCCGTTGTTCTTGCGATTCCATCACGTTCCCCTTGTACTTGGCTTTCCGCGGACAGCGTCGTTCCGCCCCAGCCATACGGCAACGAGCTGGCCGCAGGTGCCGTCTTCCTAACCTTGTACGAGTCTACACGTGCGTTGCAACCAAACATCGAACATGTCCGATTCGGTGGATAACTGTGGATAACTGTGGATAACTTCGGGTGGCCCTAGACGTCTACGAATGGTTATGGAAGACGGTGCGGCCGCGTCAGACGGACACGTCGCACAACCGCCGCATCGCATGCCGTGCGTCGCTTTCGTCCTCGCCGCTGAACAGCACGACCAGATAGTCGCCGGCACGCAGCCGCGTATCGCCATGCGGCACGATCTGCCGTTCGCCGCGACGCAGGCCAATCACCAGACAGCCGTACGGCCAGCGCACGTCACGCATCAGCTTGCCGTCCGCGGTCGCGCCCATTTCCACAGGCAGTTCCATGATGCCGTTGTCGATGCGATTGGCGATTGCCGTCGTGCCTCCTTGCGCGCGCATGTACCGTTCCAGCAGCTCGCCGTAGATCGGTTTCGTACGCAGCAGGTCGGAGACGAGCAATGCGATGAACGCGACGGCGGCGACCGGCAGCATGTGCGTCAATGTGCCGGACATTTCCACGGCCAGCAGAATCGACGTGATTGGTGTTTTCACGGACGCGGCCAGCGTGCCCGTCATCACGCATACCGCGAAAATCGCCACGGAATCGGACGGCAGGTTGCCGAACTGGCGCAACGTCTCGCCGCAGATACCGCCGGCGAGTGAGCCAACCGCGAGAATCGGCATGAAAATGCCGCCGGGAGCGCCTGAACCGAAGCTGGTGGAGGTGAACAGCACTTTCACCACGAACAGCACGCACAGCATGCCCAAGCCGACGCGCGCATGCTCGGCCATGGCGATCAGGTTCGAGCCGCCGCCGAGCACGTCAGGCAGCCAAATGCCGATTGGCAGCGCGAGTGCGATCGCGATCAAAGGGCGGCTCCATGCGGGAAGCTTGCCGTACAGCGTTTGGAAGCCGAGCAGCGAACGGTTCATCAGCGAACCAACCAAACCGGCCACCAATCCCAGCGGAATCAGCCACCCGTATTCGCCGAGCGGCAGTTGGCCGATGGTGCCGAAGTCAAGCACCGGACGCAGGCCGAAACAGTATTTCGATACGAAATCGGCGGTCAGGGACGCGGCGGTGGCGCCCATCAGAATCGCAGGGGAAAAACTCCGATGCACCCCTTCCAAAGCGAACATCATGCCGGACAGCGGTGCGCTGAACGCGGCGGACAGGCCGGCCGCGGCACCGGCGGTGACCAGATAATGCTCCTGCATGTCCTCACGTTTCTTGCCGCGCAGCCGGTGCGATAGGAACTGCGCGCCCGATGCGCCGATTTGGATGGACGGTCCTTCGCGGCCGAGCGAGAGGCCGAAGAGCGATCCGAGCAGGCCTCCGATGAAGCGAACCGGCAGAATCGTCTGCCATCGCATTTTCAGGCCGCAGATCACCACGCCGTTGGTTTGCGGAATGCCGCTGCCGCCGGCCATCGGCTCTTTTTTGACCATCCATGCGATGGCGAGCGCGGCTGCGATTGCGGCGACCGCCCACGGTGCGACCAGCCACGGGGTTTCGCGGATGCGCGCGTAGATCCAGCGCGCGGTGTCGGTGCCGTATTCGATGCCGAGACGGTAGAGGACGACGAGGAAGCCGGAAATCAGGCCGACGAGAATGCCGGCAGCGGCCATCTTCCATTTCAGGTGGTCGAATCGCGGGACCAGTTTGCTGAACCTGTCAAACCTGTCGAACCTGTCGTTAGGCGGCATTGCAGTCATCGCACTCCCCTTTTCCGTTCCTCCGCCGCGCACCCCGTCGGTGTGTATGCGGTGTGCGTCATACGCGCACACCATCGCACGCACCATACGCAAAGTGCCGGCAGGCACAGGCCCACCGGCACTTGTCATTGACGTTCGTTACCGACGTTCATATCGACGAATCAGCCGAATCAGCTTCAGTCGATCAGCGAGTTGATCTGGATGATGTGGTCGCGCTGCGGGCCGGTGCCGATCACGGAAATGCGACAGCCGGACAGTTCCTCAAGACGCTTGACGTAATCCTGGCAGGTCTTCGGCAGATCGTTGAAGTCATGGACCTGGGAAATGTCCTCGTCCCAACCCGGCATGGACTCGTAAATCGGCTTCGCGGCGGCGAACTCGGCCTGGTCGGTCGGCATATCGTCGCGACGCTCGCCGTTGACGTCGTACGCCACGCACAGCGGGATTTCCTTGAGGCCGGTGAGCACGTCGAGCTTGGTGAGCACGATGTCGGTCAGGCCGTTGACCTGGGCCGCGTAACGGTTGACGACCGCGTCGAACCAACCGCAGCGACGCGGGCGACCGGTGGTCACGCCGTACTCATAGCCCTCCTCGGTCAGCGTATGGCCGGCCTCGGACTCATAGGAAAGCTCGGTGGGCATGGGGCCCGAACCGACGCGGGTGATATAGGCCTTCATGACGCCCAGCACGCGGTCGACATTCTTCATACCGACGCCGGAGCCGGTGATGGCACCGCCGGCGGTGCAGTTGGAAGACGTCACGTACGGATAGGTGCCGTGGTCGATGTCGAGCAGCGTTGCCTGAGCGCCCTCGAACAGCAGGTCCTTGCCCTCGTCGATCATGTTGTTGAGCAGCAGGCTCGTCTCGGTGATGTAGGGGCGCAGGCGCTCGGCCATGGGCAGGTACTCGTCGCAAATCTGGTCCACGGTGTAGGTGGGCAGGTTGTAGATGAGCTCGAGCTCGGGGTTCACGCGGGCGAGAGCGGTCTCCAGCTTGTCGCGGAACAGCGCCTCGTCCAGCATGTCCTGCATGCGCAGGCCGATGCGAGCCATCTTGTCCTGGTAGCACGGACCGATGCCGCGCTTGGTGGTACCGATGTTCTTCTTGCCGAGCTTCTGCTCAAAGGCGCCATCCAGATCAATGTGGTACGGCATGATGACATGCGCGTTGCCGCTAATCTTGAGGTTCTTGGTGGTGATGCCGTCGGCCTCGAACATGTCGATCTCCTCAAGGACAACCTTGGGGTTGACGACGCAGCCGTTACCGATCACCGACACGTGGTCAGAATACATGATGCCGGAGGGCACCTGGTGCAGGCCGTACTTCTTGCCGTTGACGACGATGGTGTGACCGGCGTTGTTGCCGCCCGAGTAGCGCACGACGGCATCGAAGTCGCCGGCGACCAGGTCGCAAATCTTACCCTTGCCCTCATCGCCCCACTGGGCACCGACCAAAACGGTTGACGGCATGTTTACTCCTTACATTCATGGACTGTCTACGCGCCACGCCGGCACGCAGAAGCACAAAACATTCCCAGTATACCCGTGCAACGGGCGCCTGTCCTACTCCTCGGTATGCGCCCCATCAAGCTCATAGAACTTGGTGGATGCCGGCAGGAACATCAGGTCGACGTCACCGATCGGGCCCGAACGGTTCTTGGCCACGACGATACGCGTAACGCCCTCGTCGGGTCGATCGTCGCGCGAGGCTTCGGCCTCGTCGGCGGAGCGGTCCAAGAACATAACGATATCGGCGTCCTGTTCGATGGAGCCCGATTCACGAAGGTCGGAAAGCTGTGGGCGCTTGCCGGTACGGGATTCGACCTGACGCGAGAGCTGTGACAGCGCGATGAGCGGGATCTTGAGCTCCTTGGCCATGATCTTCAAACCACGCGACATCTCCGAGACCTCGACGGTACGGCTCTCGGAGCGGCGTCCCGGCGGAGGACTCACCAGCTGCAGGTAGTCCAAAATGATGATTGCCTTCTCCTTGTTATGGAGCATACGGCGGCTCTTGGCGCGAATCTCGGTCACTGTGGTGCCGGGCGTATCGTCAATCAGAATATCGAGCTTGGACAAGGTCTGCGTGGCCTCGTTGATATTGGCCCACTGCTCGGGGCTAATGCGGCCCATGCGGAAGTCACTGATCGAGATCATGGCGTAGGCGCAAATCAGACGCTGGGCAATTTCCTTGCCCGACATCTCCAGCGAGAAGAAGCCGACGGTATAACCAGCAGCGGCAGCGTTGAGCGCCAGGTTCAGAGCGAACGACGTCTTACCTACAGCAGGACGGGCGCCGATAATGATGAGCTGACCCTCGCGGAAGCCCATGAGCATGCGGTCGAGCGACGGGAAGCCCGTGGGCACGCCCGCAGCCTGGCCACCGGCCTGGCACACTTCCTCGGCCTCGTTATAGTCCTCGACCATAAACTCGGTCAGCGTCTTGTAGCTCGACTTGACCTCGCGTGCCGTGACCTTGAGCAGCTTGCTCTCGGCCAGCTCGACAACCTCTTTGGTGTCGGTGGGGGCGTTATATGCCAGCGCGTTGATCTCGTTGGTGGCGCCGATCAGCTCGCGCAGCATCGAATCGCGGCGAACGATGGCGGCATGGTGCTGCCAGTTGACGAGCGACAGGGTCTGACCCATCAGCTCCAAAATGTACGCCTCGCCGCCCACGGCATCGAGCTTGTTGATGCTTCGCAGGTAATCGATCAGCGAGATGGAGTCGATGGGAATGCGGCTGTTGTACATATCGACCATCGCGGTATAGATGGTCTTATGAATGGGCCGGTAGAAGTCATCGGGCTGCAGCTCGACCTGGGCCTCCTCGACCACCTCGGGCGACAGCAGCATGGCGGCCAGTACATTGGCCTCTGCATCTTGGTTTTGAGGGAGACCCAACTTGGAGCCACGGTCCTCGACCGTCAGCCCCGTCTCCCTATCGTCATATGCCATGAGCATCCTCATTCATATCGCTTGCGAGCATCCATAGTATCAGCCATGGTCCCAAAACGCGCCGCGCGCCGCCAATCATCACCGAACCAAACGGATGAACGGTCCTGTATATAGGACTTCGGCGCAACGTTCGCCATGACACTCACTCAGCGCAAAAAAAACAAAAGGGCGCCCTGGTTTCCCAGAGCGCCCTTCTTAGAACAAGATTGTTGCGTTGCAGCAAATGCTACTCGGCAGCAGCCTCAGTCTCGACCTCGGCGGTCTCGGCCTCGGCGGCCTCCTCGACCTCAGCCTCGGCAGCGAGCTCCTCGGCGGTAACGCCGACGAGAACGACAACCTCGGCCTTGATCTCGCGGTACAGCGAGATGGCAACGGTGTGGGCACCGGCAACCTTGATGGGCTTACCGAGCTCGACGCGCTTACGGTCGATGTCCATACCGAGCTGAGCCTTGATGGCATCAGCGATCATAGCGGCGGTAACGGAGCCAAAGAGGATGCCCTCGTCGCCGACCTTGACGTCAACGGTGACCGTCTTGCCCTCGAAGGCAGCCTTGGTCTCGTTGGCGGTAGCCAGACGGACGGCCTCGCGCTTGGCGATGTTGTTGCGACGCTCGTCAAGCTGCTTGAGGTTGCCCTTGGTGGCGGCAACAGCGAGCTTCTTGGGGAACAGGAAGTTCTCAGCGTAACCCTGAGCGACCTCTACGACGTCACCCTCGCCGCCCTTGCCCTTGATCTCATCGAGAAGAATAACCTTCATGATGTGTCTCCCTTCTTAGCCGCGGTCGCGGTTGCCACGAGAGGAAACCACGGGGACGGTATACGGCAGGAGAGCCATCTCGCGGGCGCGCTTGATGGCGTTGGCGATGTCATGCTGATGCTGCGTGCAAGCGCCAGTGACGCGACGAGGCTTGATCTTGCCACGGTCGGTCATGTACTTACGGAGAAGCTGAGTGTCCTTATAGTCGATGAACTCAGTGTTCTCCTTGCAGAACTGGCAGTACTTACGACGCGGCTGACGTGCAGAAAAATCATTAGCCATGTCAAAATACCTTTCATTTGGCAACTTCGGCGAACCGAAGCCGCCTCTCACTCAAAAATAGGTGAACAACCCTTAGAACGGGATGTCCTCATCGTAGACGTCGACCGCGGGCGGCGTAGCCACCGGTGCGGCAGGACGTGCTGCGGGCGCGGGAGCTGCGGGGGCGTAACCGCCCTGATCGTAGCCACCCTGGCCACCACGGGAGCTCATAAACTCGATCTCATCGACGATGACCTCAAGCTTGCTCCGGCGCTGGCCGTCGCGCTCCCAAGAGCTGTAGCGCAGCTTGCCCTCGATCGCGACCTTGTTTCCCTTTGCCAGGAAACGGCTCACGGCCTCGGCGCGGGTGCCGAACATGGTGCAGTCGACAAAGTTGGGATAGTCCTCCCACTCGCCAGTCTGCGGGTTGCGGCGACGATCGTTCACGGCGACGCCAAAGGACAGGACCTGGGTTCCGCCGGCGGTGGCGCGCAGCTCGGGATCGCGGGTGAGGTTACCGGTGATGTTCACTCGATTGATGCTCATAACTCACTACTTCCTCTTGGGGCACAAGCCCAGTCCAAAACGACAGTCTTACTCCTGGTCGTCGCGACGGACGATCATGTGGCGAACCACAGCGTCGGTGATGCGCAGGACGCGATCAAGCTCGGCGATCTGGGTAGGATCTGCGTGGAAGTTGATGAGGGTGTAGTCACCATCGGTGAGGTCGTTGATCTCGTAGGCGAGCTTGCGCTTGCCCCACTCGTCAACGGAGTCGACCTTGCCAGCGCCCTCAGCGATCGTGGTATCGATACGCTTCATAACAGCGAGACGAGTCTCGGGGTCGAGCGACGGGTCAACAAAGAACAGCAGTTCATAAGCCTTCATATTGTCACCTCCTCTGGGCAAATGTGGCTTCAGGTCGTGAAGGTGCGCCTGAAGCAGGAAAAGACTTGGTAATAATATCTTTCAACCTCCCAGGCTGCAAGAATATGCAGCTACAACCTCATGACCTCCACATATGTCCATACTCACACGGCACTTCATGCGTCTTCCAACCAAATGCTGACCAAATGCTTGACGAATCCGTGGACAAGATACGGCGCTGCGGGGACAAACCAAATCAAACCGCAGGTCAGCAATTGCAAGGCTGTGGTCGCGAAATGCATACCAGTGGTTCACGACACCGTTCAAAGATTTTTAAAATTGCTGCCACGTCGTTTATAAATACTCATTTTGAACAATTTGCTGTATGCAGCCATGCTGGTCAAAGCCCGTTTTTTGCCTCCTAGATCCCGTCACGAAGCCAAGCGTTTCAAAAAATGCCAACTTTTCTGTTTGCACTTTGCGATTCCTCGTGTATACTGACTTTCGCATTTAACGGAGAGTTGTCCGAGTGGCCGAAGGAGCACGATTGGAAATCGTGTAGGCGTCAAAAGCGTCTCCAGGGTTCAAATCCCTGACTCTCCGCCAGTTAATTCCAAAGCAGGCCTTCGAGCCTGCTTTGTTTTTACCCCACGCGGAGGGGTGGCAGAGTGGTTGAATGCGGCGGTCTCGAAAACCGTTTGGCCTGTATAAGGTCACGAGGGTTCGAATCCCTCCTCCTCCGCCATTTTGGTTGAGAAAGCTCCCGGGAATGGGAGCTTTTTTGTTATCGAATCCTCTCTCGGCCGCACGCCCCAACCAAACATGTACATCACCCTCCAAAAACGACATTTTTCGACATCTTTGAAGGCTGATGTACACGTTTGCATATCGCACTCGGCGCACGATCGGCCGTTTTGCCAGCATTCGGTATATTTTCTCACTTCAACGGACATAAGGACTGCATATCGGCATAAAGCGAGAGGTCCCCAATGGATACTCCTGTTCTCATTACGCATAAAACCGCATGGCTCGTCCATCATGCGCCACAAGACCTGGTTCAAGCGATCGCGCAACACGACTATCAGATAGGCGCAAGAGGCCTCTCCACCCAGCAGCGTATCACGCGCATTCGACAGGCTCTTACCGACTGCGGTATTCCCACTAGCATGCTTGAGACTATCGATATCTCCGTTGTATTTGCCTTCGAGCGAATCCGCGCCAACGGTGTAAATTGCCACGTTCTTGGCCAAAATCTACCCTACGACCATATTGACGAGCTGTCCCCTGGTATTTTTATCACCGACGAAGCCCTTACCTTCGTATTCGCTGCCGAGTGGATGGACGGAATCGAATACCTCGAATACGGCTACGAAGTTTGCGGTAATTATCGCATGGGGCTCAATCCCGATGACCCTTACACCGATCAACCAGCTACCGCTTCCAAGAACGAAATTGTCGATCTGCTCGATCGGCACCCCGGCAAACCCGGTGCCACACGCGCCCGACTCGCGCTCAGGCATATCTACGACCACTCAGCCTCACGCATGGAGACCGCATCCGCTATCGCCCTTTCACTCCCGACGAGCGAAGGCGGCGTTGGCATCCGAGGTGTCGAACTCAACAAGCCGCTCGAAATCCCTAAACGACTTTGGCATTGCACCAAAGCTCGAACGCTCAAAATCGACGCTCTTGTTACCTATAAGCGCAGAGAGCTCGGCATCGAATATAAGGGCGGCTTTCACGACGAGGCCGAACGCAAGGGAGCAGATGCGGAGCGAGAGGCCGTACTCGCCCAAATGGGCTATCGCATCGTCACGCTCACCTCAACGCAATTTGCCAGCCAACTCGCTTTCCACCGTGCCATGAACAATATCCGCGAAGCACTCGGCATGCCTCGTTGCGTAGATGTCGGGTATCAGCGAAAGCAAAACGAACTGCGCAAGGTGCTTATCCGCAACTGGAAGAGCGATCAAGCCGAAGAGTCGCCTTCTGAGTAACGACGAACCCACTCACCCCGCGCTTCCCCCAAACGTGTACGCCACCCTCCAAAACCGACATTTTTCGACATCTTTGGAGGCTGATGTACATGTTTGGAACCTATGGCCGCGCCCAGTCCCGACCGTTTGCCGAGCAATAGGGTCGCAATCGGCGCCGAACATGTACTATGTACGGGCATTGTCTAAACCCGTAACTCAAAGGACCCCATCTTGCCCGTTGCCGCCGCTATGATCGTTACCGCACACGCCTCGGATGCCATGGTTGCCATCCCGTTTTGGCTCGAGATGTTCGCCGTTGTCGCTGCATCGATCTCGGGCGTGCTGGTCGCGCGCGAACATAAGCTTGACCTGGTGGGCGCGGTCGCGCTCGCGGTGGTCTGCGGTCTGGGCGGCGGTCTTTTGCGCGATATGACACTCCAGGTCGGCAACGTCTACATCCTCAACCAGCCAATGGCGCTGCCGCTCTCCATCGCAACGGCGGCCATCATCTACATCTTCCCGGCAATCGTCGATAAACCCGAGAAACTCATCCCATTGCTCGACATCATCTCGGTCGGCATCTACGCCGCCACCGGAGCGGACAAGGCGCTGGTTTATGGCTTTGCGCCGGCCGTATGCATCATGATGGGTTTCTTCACCGCGGTGGGTGGCGGCATGTTGCGCGACGGCTTTATGGGCGTGGTTCCGGACATTTTCCAACGTACTAACTTTTATGCCATCGCTGCCATCGCCGGATCGACAAGCTATGTGTGTCTCGTTATGAGCGGCATCATGAGCAATGTCGCCGCGCTGGTCGTATGCGTTGTCGTGACCATGGGTCTGCGCTGGCTCTCGCTGCGCTTTGACATCAAAAGCCCCACCGAGGAAGACATCGCGCGCTTCTTGCATCGCAAAAAGTAGACAGCGCGGCACGACCCTTCGAAATGCAACCGAGAGGTTCTTTTAGAGCGCCCACGCGTTGGGTACCCTGTTAGGTATATGCCGAGTATCTAACAAAGGATTCACTATGCCCTGCAATCAATTCCCGTCGAGCCAGCGCCGTAAAGCGTGGGGCCGCATCACCATCCTATTCGCGCTCATCGCGCTGGCGATCACCGTGCTTCCCACGGCGTCGTTCGCCGGCACGGACACCGCAGGCAATGTACTTGCGACCGACAATGACGCCAATCCGTCCGGCGTCGATGGTGACCTGTACTGGGCCGGCCAGGCCCTCAACTTGGACGATGCCTCCATCGGCCGCGATATTATCGCGGCGGGCGAGAGCTTGTCGATTCGCGACTGCACCGTAGGCGGAGCCGTTCGCCTGGCGGCGCGCACCATCGACATCGCCAAGACCACGGTTGATGGCAGCGTCACGGTGGCCGGCCAGCACGTTGTGCTCAACACCGGTAGCACCGCCAACTGTTTCTATGCGATGGGCGAGACGGTTGCCCTGCGCGGCTCCGCCAGGTCGGCAGCGCTTGCGGGCGACACGGTAACCATCGATGGCACCGTCGATGGCGATGTCGAGGTTTGGGCCGACAAGCTCATCCTGGGCAAGAACGCCCACATCACCGGCACCGTGAACGCGCACGTCTCCGAGGACCCCGAGCGCGCCGCGGGAGCCGAGGTCGGCGCGCTCAAGATCGACCGCACCGAAAACGAGGATACTTCCACCGTTAACAATGTCATCGGCGGCACCGTCGCCGCGGCGCTTTCCACCTGCTTTGTCGCCCTGCTACTCGAGCTCGTCTTTCCGCGCGCGACCGCCAGCGCCGCCGGCATGCTCCACCAGCGCCCCACGCCCCTGTGGGTGAGCGGTCTTCTGGGCACGATTGCTATCGTCCCCGCCGTCCTACTGCTGATTATCTCCATCGCTGGTCTATCGCTTGCCGGAGCCCTCATGTGCGCCGTGATCGGCGTCGCGCTGGTCTCCACCGCCTTTGCGGGCTGCGCGATCGCCCGCATGGTCGGACACAACCAGAACCGCTACGCCATGGCCGCCGTGGGCGGTATCGCCGCAGGTGCCCTCACGGGACTTCCCCTCATCGGCGACTTCGTCAGCGGCGTGGCCTTTGTCTTTATGCTCGGCTACGTTATCCAGATCATCTGGCGCAACGCCCACCTCAAGCCCCAACAAGCCTCCAACACGCCAGGACTCCCCACCGCCTAGCCGCAACCACCACAAAAGGGCCAGGCACCTTTGTGGTGGTGCAAAGCAACCTGGCCCCATTGCACCAAAAAGGGCGCCGACCATCGCGGTCGACGCCCTTTCTTATTGGCGGTTATAAGCCCAGCGCTTATTTGTTGACCTGACCGGCGCGGACGGCGGCCTTCTTGCGGTCGGTAGCGTTGAGCAGACGCTTGCGCAGGCGAATGTTCTTGGGAGTGATCTCCACCAGCTCATCGTCGGCGATGTACTCCAGCGCCTCCTCCAGCGAGAAGGTGCGAGGCGGCACCAGCTGGACGGAGATATCGGAGGTCGAGGAACGCTGGTTGCCCAGGTTCTTGGTACGGGCGATGTTAACGACCATGTCGCCGGCCTTGCTGCGCTCGCCCACGATCATGCCCTCGTAGCACTCGGTGCCCGGCTCAACAAACAGCTGGCCGCGCTCCTGCAGCGTACCCAGAGCGTAGGCAACGGCCTTCTCGGTGGTCATGGAGATCATGGCGCCGTTCTGGCGGTTGCCGATCTCGCCGGCGTAGGGGCCGTACTCTAGGAAGGTGTGGTAGAACACGCCCTCGCCGTGAGTGACGTTCATGATGCGGTTCTTAAGACCCATGATGCCGCGGGTCGGAATCTTAAACTCGAGGTGCGTCACGATGCCCGAGGTATCCATGCTCGTCATGATGCCGCCAGAGGTACCGAAGACCTCAACGACCTTGCCCGAGTACTCGTCCGGGCATTCGACGACGGCCTGCTCGACAGGCTCCATCTTGTTGCCGTTCTCGTCCTTCTTAAACAGAACGCGGGGACGGCCGACCTGGAACTCGAAGCCCTCGCGGCGCATGGACTCCATCAGGACGGACAGGTGCAGAATGCCGCGGCCAGAGACCTCGACGCCGCTCTTGTCCTCGAGCTCCTCGATCTTCATGGTCACGTTGTTCTCGGCCTCGTTGAACAGGCGCTCCTTGAGCTGACGGGCGCCCACGATGTCGCCGTCGCGACCGACGAGCGGGGAGGTCGAAGCCTCAAAGACGATGGACAGGGTCGGCGGGTCGATCTCGATGGGCTCGAGCTCGACGGGGTTCTCGGGATCGGTGTAGACATCGCCGATATCGGTGCGGTCAATGCCCACGACAGCGGCGATGTCGCCGGCGCCGACTTCCTGGCACTCGGTACGGCCCAGGTAGTCGAAGGTAAAGAGCTGTTTGACGGTAGCGGTGGCGCTGGAGCCGTCGTTCTTCACAACCAGGATCTGGTCGCCCTGGTGAATGGCGCCGGAGTACACGCGACCGATACCGATGCGGCCGACAAAGTTGGAGTGGTCGATGGTCACGCACTGCATGGCCAGCGGGGCGTTCTCGTCAACCTCGGGCGCGGGCATGTCGTCGATGATCATATCGAGCAGCGGATACATGTCCATGTTGCCGTCGTTGGGGTCAAGACGGGCAAAGCCGTTCATGGCGCTGGCGTAGACCACGTGCTCCATGGCGAACTCAAGCTGGTCGTCGGTGGCGCCCAGGTCGGCCATAAGGTCGAGGCAGTCGTTGTAGGCCTTCTCGGGGTTGGCGCCCGGACGATCGATCTTGTTGATGACGATCATGATCTTGAGGCCGGTGTCGATAGCGTGACGCAGCACGAAGCGGGTCTGGGGCATGGGGCCTTCAAAAGCGTCGACCAGCAGCAGGGCGCCGTCGGCCATACGCAGCACGCGCTCGACCTCGCCGCCAAAGTCGGCGTGGCCCGGGGTGTCGATGACGTTGATCTTGACGTCCTTGTACTCGATAGAGATGTTCTTGGCGAGAATCGTAATGCCGCGCTCGCGCTCCTGGTCGTTAGAGTCCAGGACGCGGTCCTCGACCTGCTGGTTGGCACGGAAGGCGTCCGTGGCACGCAGGAGCTTGTCGACCATCGTCGTCTTGCCGTGGTCGACGTGAGCGATGATGGCGATGTTCCTCAGATTGTCTACGCGCATGTAGTTCCCCTATCTTCTATCCATATACAAACGGCACGCGTATGCGGCCCGCCCAGCGATACAACGCTCAGCGGGAATATTGAGCCTTTTACCGAAAACTCGTTTATTTTAGCGATTTTAGATGAGAGGGGTTTCCTCACCTGCAGGTTCAGGGTCGCTCCACATAAAACCATCGCCGGCGCCCATGCCCTCATACAGCACATATGCCGAAAAGCCGCTCTCGAGCGTCGTCTCAAAGAAGCTCACGAGCAGAGCGTCATGGTAGCCGCCGTCAATCTCGACGCAGCCGGTATAGCCGATGGCATAGCGGGCGATACGGCCCAGGCCCTCGTCCTTAAGACCCATCTTGTGCTCGGAGATAAAGTTGGTGGCGGCCTCGAGGCACGCCTCTTCGCCGTCCTCGTCGAGTGCCGCCAGATAGCGGTTGGAAGCAGCGTCCTCGATCGCCACAACTACGCCCGGATTCTCGCCGGCGGCAAGGTCGTCCAAGAACGCACCAATCAGGTCACACACCATGGCGTCGAGCTCGGCGGAGACGTTACCGGCGTCCTGCATATCCTGTGCCATCTTTAGACCTTCCCATCGAGTCTGGCGTCGTTACAGTTCTTGTGCCTCAGCAGCGATCTTAGCGGCAGCGTCGCGGGCGCGCATCATATCCATCGCGCGCTTGTCGAGTACCTTGATCTGACTGGTCAGCATTACCGCATCGACCACGCCCCAGATCATAAGGCCCGTAGAGATCGAAAACCCAAGCGCACCAACTGTACCACGAAGACGAGAACAGATTACTGCGACAAGGGCGGAGATGATAACCATCTTGATATAGGAGTCGCGGCGCTCGCGAAGCGTGCGGGCCTGCGTCACATAGGCAATGCGAGCCGCCTCAGAAGCCTCCGAGCGCATCTGGGCCTCGCGGGCGATTGCAGCCGCTTCAGCCGACATCCCGCCGGCCATCAGCGAACGCTCCGCAACCTGGACGCCCCGCATTTAGAAGTCATCGGGGGAGAGCGTATGGACGAACTCGTCGAACTTCTCGAACTCCTGCTCGTCGTCGACTTCCTCGGTGTGGGTAGAAACAGTGCCCAGGCGATTCATGATGTCGTCCTCCACAAACATGGGGGCATTACTGCGCACGGCAAGGGCAATGGCATCACTGGGGCGGGCGTCGATCTTGCGCTCGTCACCATCGGCCAGTACGACGATCGTCGCGTAGAACACCGGCGGCTCGGCGCGAACGATCTCGATGCGCTCGAGCTTGGCGCCCAGGGCGCCAACAGTATCGAGCAACAGGTCATGGGTAATCGGGCGCTCGGCGCGGCCGCTATCGATGCCGCGGCTGATGGCAGCGGCTTCAAACGAACCAGTCTGAATGGAAAGGGAACGCAGCGGCGCGGGCGAGTCCGATTTGCTGCAGCGCTCGCGAAGCACGATAAGCGATGGCACGGGACCGGCGGCCATGACGATGGTCTCTATGTCGACACGAACCATGGAACACCTCCGGTACGTAGCGGTTAACACGCGGCAGCTCCACCGCATTGAATAGCTATACTACCCAATCTTTCGCACAGCACACAAAACCAAAATGAGATTTATCGCAGACAAGAAAAAAGCCCCGAGGCAATGCCCCAGGGCTCTTCACAGTTTTGATGGTGGACCTGACAAGATTCGAACTTGTGACCTCCCGGTTATCAGCCGGACGCTCTAACCAACTGAGCTACAGGTCCATCATGGTGGAGGTTAGGGGGATCGAACCCCTGACCTCAGGCTTGCAAAGCCCGCGCTCTCCCAGCTGAGCTAAACCCCCACGGAGACAGTAATAAACACCCCAGCGGCGACTCGGCTCTCGCTGGGGTGTTTATTGCGAAAGAAAGTGGTGGACCTGACAAGATTCGAACTTGTGACCTCCCGGTTATCAGCCGGACGCTC
>OKVB01000417.1_pt1 | contig 23228 bp, 16 predicted proteins | sample 1606651 | NCBI WGS metagenome assembly OKVB01 (sample SAMEA3882518, study PRJEB24775) | human gut metagenome | biome: human-associated habitat; feature: intestine environment; material: feces | place: Netherlands | collected 2009/2010 | reverse complement strand
AATCCACGGGCCCGGGTAGGGCATGAGCGATGCCGCCGTAACGGGAATGAGCTCCTTTTGATGCGCGGCGAATGTCAACTTTGCCCGTTCGTAGTACCAACGGTATACATCCTGCATAAAGCGCGGTGAGCGCTTTTCGGACTCCGGAGGCAGATGACGCACGGTCCACTCGTTATCGAACCACACGTCGTAGCCAAACATGCGCATGTTAAAGAGATAGTCCAAATCCTCGCCGCGGGTGATAAACGGGTCGAAGGCCACGCGCGTAAAGGCGCGGGCGTGCAGGGCCATCAGGCCGCCGCACACGTAATTGGAGCGCGAGATGCGGGTGCCCGAGAGCGCCTTTTTCATCCAGCGATTGAACTCGATGCGCTTGGTCCACCAGCGATGGCAAATGCCCGCTTTGTCCGTGGGAGCCAGCGGCGACCCGTCGCGATCGTAAAAGTATCCGCTCTTGACCAAAATCGGCAGGCCCTGACGTGTCTGTTGGCCCAGTGCATAGGTCGCACGCTTCATAAAGTCGGCATCGATGACGGTCTCGTCGTCATCCAAAAACACAACCGCGTCGTGCCCCAGCACCGCCGCGCAGGCAAGACCCATGTTGCGGATGGCGCCGTAGCCGCGCAGGCTCACGCACTCGCCCGAGCCTTTGGGCGCAATCTGTGCCACGCGGTCGGCAACACGCGAAGCCTGAGTATTGGTAACGATGGTGACCTTAAGCGTGGGATGCGCATTAACGATTTCGTGCACGCGACGGGATACGTCGGACGTGGCAGAAACCGGACAGACCACCAAGAGAATGATGCGCGGAATGTCGCGCACCTGTTCGAGCGAAGTCAGGCAGCGATCGAGTTCCGGGTTGGCGGCATTGAGCGACGTCGAGTGATCGTAGGTGCCGGGAGCGTTTGCTTGGGTATCATCGCCTGCCCAATATGTTGGGATCACAACCGTGGCGTTCATACCTTTACCCTCCTTGCAACACAAAAACGGGGCGCCGCCAAACACAGGCGACGCCCCGCGACCTAGCTGATTCCATCATACCCACTTGGGCTAAACATTGTTCGGAAGTCAGAATGATTTATGCGGCTACTTCCAAAAGAGTGCTGCGGATAGGCACAATTGCCGTACTGAGCCCAGTTGTCTTACGCCGCCGTCTGAGCCATGCGGGACAGACGGACCAGCAGCACAAAGCCAAGCACCAGCAGCACGCCGATGGAAAGGACGCCCAGCGACGGGTTGCCGGTCAGCGAGGTGACGACCGACACCAGGAAGGTGCCCATCACGCTTGCGTAGCGGCCAAAGATATCAAAGAAGCCGTAGTACTCGTTGGACTTTTCCTTGGGGATGATGCGGCCAAAATAGCTGCGGCTGAGCGCCTGAACGCCACCCTGGAACAAGCCGACCAAAATGGCGAGCACCCAGAACTCAAAGGCAGTCTTTAAGAAAAACGCGGCAAAGAGCACGATGCCCATGTAGGCGGCGACGGCCACCATGATCATGTTGAGCGTGCCCACGCGACCGGCGAGCTTGCCATAGATAATGGCGGACGGGAAAGCGACGAACTGCGTAACGAGCAGTGCCAGCACCAGCTGGGTCGAATCGATGCCCAAAGCCGAGCCGTAGCTGGTTGCCATGGAGATGACTGTATGGACACCATCGATGTAGAAGAAGAACGCGATCATGTAGACCAGCACGGGCTTGTTGTGGGCGATCTCGCGCATGGTGTGTCCGACCTCGGAGAACACGCCGCCCACGATGTGGCCGATGGTGTCCTGGGGACCGCGCTCGCGACCGTACTTTTGCTTATAGGTGCGAATGAGCGGCAGGGTAAAGATGAGCCACCAAGCGCCGGTGATGACAAACGACAGACGCGTTGCCAGCATGGTGGGGACGCCAAGAGCGGGGCCACCCATGATAAGCGCCAGGCAGATGATGAACGGCACGGTGGAACCGATGTAGCCCCAGGCATAGCCCGAGCTGGACACGGCGTCCATGCGCTCGTCGGTGGTAATGTCGGGCAGCATGGCGTCGTAGAACGTCATAGAGGAGTTAAGGCCGATAGTGCACAGCACGTACACGGTCAAAAATGCCATGGCGGACATGGGGATAGCCTGCGCCAGGCAAAGAACCAGGCCCGTGAGGAAGAAGCCCAAGAAGAACTTGATCTTGTTGCCGGCATAATCGGCAAGCGCGCCCAGAATGGGCATGAGCATGGCAATGACCAACGAGGCGATCGTCTGCGCGTTGCCCCAAGCGACCACCAGGTCTGCCGAAGAAGCACCGGTATTGATGGCGTTAAAGTAGATGGGCACCACCGAGGTATTGAGCAGCACGAGGGCCGAGTTGCCCACATCGTACATAACCCAGTTACGCTCGAGCTTGGTGTATTTCATGGACAGGGCCCCTTCGTATTCGCCCGATATGCAGTTAGTTCATCGTACCCCAATTGTCCAGAAGCGCCGGTAAGGATTCGGCAAAGGGACAGGAGCGGTCATACGGACACGCGGGGCGAAACGCCATCCCATCAACGCAGTTGCGGTGAAATAGTTCCCGCTTAGCCCTCCGGGGGCTTCATTCAGGAACTATTCCACCGCAACTTATTGGAGAGTATGGGCGAGGCAGCTTGCTACTCCTCGCGGTCGAACTCTTCGTCGGCGCCGAGCACGCGACCGCTGTAATTGACGTGGTTGGTCACGGCTTCCATATCGCCGGTCTCGATAAAGCGGGCGACGGTGAGCTCGTAATCGAGCAGTGCGCGGTCAAAGACCTCGGGGAAGCTCTCGGTCGAGACTTCATCGGTAAAGGGGCTCTTCCATGCCAAGTGGCCCAGATTTCCGGTACGCTCGGGCAGCTCGGTCGTCACGCGGTGCGCAAGGCCGTCGAGCAGCGAATAATCGTGCACCAAGCCCTCGAGCAGGGCAATCGCGCGCGTCTTGGCCGAACCGGCGGGTTCGATAGTGCGGTAGAGCAGCTGCATGTCGGCTACGGCGCCGCCGTACTCTCCCGCCGGGATATCGATGCCGTACACGCGTCCGGCAACATAGCTCATCAGCACACCGGCAACGCGATTGATGCGGTCGGTAGTGACGATCTCGCCCGCCGGCGGATAATCCTCGACCGTAGCCCCATCGCGCTTGAGCTGCAGCATCAGCACGTCCAGGTCGCTTTCGAGCACGGCATGAACTTGACTGCCCGAAGCCTCGAGCTCGGGATCGGACTCGACAATGCCAAACTGCTGCTCGTAGACAAAGGGGTGGGCATTGCGATCGAGCACATAGTGCGACAGCAGGCCCAGCGCAAAGGCGCGACCCAGATTGGCATCGCGCGGCTGCAGGTGCGACACGCCGTCGCGCAGGCACGAGAACTGGCGCGACATGCGCGAGCGATGCATGACCTGAGCAAGCGACATACAGTCGGAAATGCGCGGCGTGAGCATGTGAAAGAAGAATGGGTCGGGACCTTGGTTTCCCAGGATAAAGGCGATGCGCTCCTCGTCGGACGTGATAACGCCCTGCGGAAGACGGTCGATGCTTTCCTCGCCAAACAGATGATGCGTAATGAGCGCGGGCATAATAATCCTTTCGATTTCATTCGATGCAATCCATTATGCCCACCGCACAGTCATGCCAAACCTGTAACGGCAAACGATGGCACACCGACCCTTACGTTAGCCCCAAGTGCGATTTGACCTCGGCAGCGCGACGACGGGACACGGGCACCGTCGAGCTCACACGGTCGAGCCTGAGCTCCATCAGGCCCGTGGAGCCGATCTCGACATTGTGCACGTCTTCCAAATTGACCAGATAGCTGCGGTGGACGCGGATAAAGCCCTCGGAGGCCAAGCGGCGCTCGAGCGAGGAAATCGACTCATTGATCAGATACGTTCCATCGGCACAGACGGCGTTGCAAAAATCGGCGCGCGCCTCAAAGTAGCAGACATCCGCCACGGGAATGAACACCCTTTTGCCCCCGCGATCCACCGTCAGGCGCAAAGGCTGGCGCGGAGCATGGACGACACGGCGAGCGCCCAGGGCAGTCTCGATCTTGTCGAGCGCCTTTGACAAGCGGGCATCCTCGACCGGCTTGACGACGTAATCGACAGCATCGAGGTTATAGGCATCGGCCGCATACTCGGCAAATGCCGTCACAAACACCACGACCGGCGGCGTCTTTAGGTTCTGCAGCGTCTCGGCAAGCTCAATTCCCGAGCGACCGGGCATGGTAATGTCTAAAAACAGCACGTCGGGCTTGTTCGACAGAATCGACTCCACGGCTTCGGTGACATTGCCCGCCTCGGCAATCTGACCCACACGCGTATCCTTTTCCAACAGATAACGTAGCTCAGCCCTAATGGGAGGCTCGTCATCAACCACCAAGGTGTTCCAGCCTTCGGACATATGTGCTTCCCCTCTTTATCTCTCAATCCAACCGCGTGCTACACCGTCAACGGCGCCGGCTCATGTGGCTCGCCGTTCAACTCAACGATGACCTGCGTTCCCACGCCCTCCTGGGACTTCACGCGCATGCCGGAATCTTCTCCGTAAAAGAAATGGATGCGCTGAAGCACGTTGAAGAGCGCCAGGCCGCAACCTCGCTTGACGGAGCCGTCGGCGGTAATGCTCTCGGGTTCCTCTCGGCGATGCTGCTCAAACAGATGCGCGCAGACTTCTTCGCTCATCCCGATGCCGTCATCTTCGACGATGATCTCCAAGCCGTCATCGGTCTCAAAAGCCCTAACACGAATAGAAAGCGGCTCGATCTCGCGCTGCGCATGCTTGATGCAGTTTTCGAGCAGCGGCTGCAAGATAAACGGCGGTACCAGGCTGTCGCGCACCTCAAAGTCGATGTCGACCGAAACGCGCAGACGGCCGTCGCCATACCGGGCCTGCATAAGATTGATATAACGAGTGCCCTGTTCCACCTCGTGCTCGAGCGTGGTGAGCGTATCGGAATCAGAAAGCGTCTGACGATAGTAGTTGGAAAAGTCGATCAGCAGCGATCGCGCCTTGTCGGGCTCGGTTCGAACGAGCGACACGATCGTGCTAATGGTATTGAATAGAAAATGCGGGTCGACCTGCGATTGCAAGGCGCGCAGCTCCACGCGGGCCGTAAGCTCGTCCTGGCGCTCGAGCTCAAAGCTGGCGAGCTGCGTGGAAATGAGATCGGCAAAGCCCGAGGCAAGGGCCGTCTGGCGCATATCGATGCTGCTCAGGCGGGGATAGTACAGCTCGAGCGTACCCACGCAATGTCCGCGCACGGTAAGCGGCGCGACAATGCCGGCGCGCAGGCGGGGAAAATAGCCGCCCGTCTCATGGGATGTGTCACGCGAAAACACGCTCTGCTCGCCCGTCTCAATCACACTGAGCGTAGTCTTGAGCACGACCGGGGTGCCGGCAGGGCACTTTGCCGAGTCCTCGCCCCAGCTTGCCAACACCTGTTTGCCATCGGTAAAGCAGATGGCAGAGGCGATGGTCTCGGACAGGATGATTTTAGAGGCGCCCAGGGCCGCTTCGGGCGTAAGGCCGCGCGACGTGTAGGCGAATATTTTTGATGCGATGGCAAGCGTACGGTCGGTTGCGCTCGATGTGAGGTCGTCGGGGACCACAAAGACATACGAGAAAAAGAAGCACAGCATGACCAGGCCGGCAATAACGACAACGCCCGGAACGGGATTGGGGTTATCGGTTAAATCCCAGATAAGCAGCAGGATAAGCGCCGGAACGACAACACCAAGCAGGATGGCCTGGACCACATGCTGGGCCGTACGAAAGACCTTGGTAGAGTTGTAGCTCTTGCCCAGAATCAGCCTGTTTAAATCCACCGTCATCCCCTTTTGTCCGTAGCACCCATAGCAATAAAGAGGGCCGCAAGCGACCCTCTCCATTGCATTATGCAATCAAAAACTGTGTTTTACATCCAGTCATCGACAAACGGTATCTTAGGCGCTGTATTTGTTGGCCTCGCCAAAGGTGCCAGCCTCGACGATCCAGCCGTCCTTCATGATGACATCCATGTTGTCGGTGTTGAGCACGTGGATATCGGCAGCGACGTCACCGTTGACGACCAGCAGGTCGGCGCGCTTGCCGGCCTCGATGGAACCGGTCTCGTCCTCGATGTGGCACATCTTGGCACCGTTGAGGGTAGCGCAGGTGATGGTCTCGACCGGGGTGAAGCCGATCTTGTCGACGAACTCGTACATCTCCTCGATGGAGCAGGTGCCGTACGGGGTGACGAAGGAGAAGGAGTCGGAGCCGATCGTCATGACGACGCCGCGCTTCTTGGCCTCGCGCAGGCAGTCGTAGTTGCGCTGCAGCTCCTTCTCGACCAGGGTGCCCTCGTACTTGTCGTGCAGCTCGGGGACGTAGACGGGCGGATAGGTGGCGTACCAGGTGGGCAGGAAGGCAATCGTCGGGGTGAAGAAGGTGCCCTGCTCGGCCATGAGGTCCATGGTGCGCTCATCGATATCGAAGCCGTGAATCAGCTGCTCGCAGCCAAAGCGAACGGAATCGTAGGCAGCGGCGTGGTTGTTGTAGCAGTGGCTCCACACGGGGATGCCGACCATCTTGGCCTCTTCGACCACGGCCTGGATCTCCTCGGAGCAATAGTGCTGGTCGCGACCGGAGTCCCAGCGCCAGATGCCGCCACCGGTAGCCCAGATCTTGATGGCATCGGGGTTCTCGCGCAGGCGACGACGGACGGCCTTGCGCAGATCCCAAGGACCGTCGACCTGGTCACCCCAGGGATGGGATTCCTTGTTGAGCTCCTGGGTGCAGTGGTGGGAGTCACCGTGGCCGGCAACGCGGCAGAAGCCGAGGCCGGTGGCCAGAACGCGCGGGCCCTTAAAGACGCCCTTGTCGATGCAGTCACGGATCTGGATACCAAAGCGGCCGATCTCGCAGACGGTGGTGAGGCCGTGGGTGAGGCAGTCGTAGGCCTGCTTGACGGCGACGGCCTGCTTCTCGAGGAGCGGCTGCATGACCCAATCGGTGTCATCGTCGGTCAGGTTGCCCGAGAAGTGCAGGTGAGTGTCGATCAGGCCGGGAAGGACGGTCTTGCCGGCGGCGTCGATGACCTCAACGCCCTCGGGAAGGTCCTGCATAGTGCCGGCGTACTCGATCTTGCCGTTGTCGTCGACGAGAACGAGGGAGTTCTCGATCGGCTCAGCACCGGTACCGTCGATGAGCTTGCCGCCAACGATTGCATACTTAGTGGACATGGTTCCTCCTTATGGATCCATATATGTGGGTGAGGCCGTGTTGGGTTAAGGCCTCACAAAGCTACCCAAGTGGTGCCGGGTTCGGTGCGCGGAAGAGAGGGCCCCACGCACCTGGTCCGCCCCGGTTAGGCGTTACTTTTTGCGGGAATTGGTGAAAGCCATGAGGGCCAGGCCAATAGCCAACCAGCCGATCACGATGCTCCACTCCACCATGTTGAGGGAGGCGGGAGAGAACGGGATCACGAGCAGGCCGATGATGATGGCGCAGGCAGCGATAGCGAGGCCGATGCCAAACTTGCCGCCGGGCACCTCGTAGGGACGAGGCAGGTCGGGCTCGGTGAAGCGCATGCGCAGGCAGGCGAGGGCGACCATACCGCAGGAGAAGATGAAGGCGAGAGCCGACACGTTGGTCAGAGGAATGAGCATGTTCTTGCCCAGGAACGGACCGATGACGGTGATGACGCCCAGAACGACGCAGGCGAGCTTGGGAGCGCCGGACTTGGGGTCGACCTCGGCGAACTTCTCGGGCAGCTGGCCCTTGCGGCCCATGGCGAGCATGATGCGGCTCGTGGCGCCGTAGAAAGAGTTCATCGGGCCCATGGGTCCAAGCGTGGCGATGACGAGCATGGCCAGGTACAGGAGCATGTTGATGCCCTTGAGGCAGGCAAGCGCGGGAACCGGGCTCTTAACAAACTCATGCCAGTCGAGGATGGTGCCGAACGAGTAGATGCAGACCATGTAGAAGCCGCCGGCGGCCAGCAGGGCCAGGGAGATGATCTTGCCGAACTTGTTCCAGTTGAGACCCTCGGCTGCTTCCTCAGCCTGCTGAGGAATGGTGTCGAAACCGGCGTAGAAAAACGGGGTCAGAACCAGGACCGACACGATGCCGGCAAACAGGCTGGAGCTCTCGGTAGCGGCCTTGCCGCCGCCAGCGCCGGCGACCTGGGAGAACACGGGCATGGCGTTGTCCGGCGAGCCGGTGAACAGCGAGACGCCCATGGCGAGCAGCATGCCGCAGAGCAGGGCCTTGGTCAGGAAGGCCTGGAGCTTGGCGGCCGAGCTGGCACCGCGGAAGTTGAGGAAGATGACGTAGACTGCAAAGCCGAGCGCGATCAGCGTCGGGAACAGGTAAACGTCGGCCCCCAGGATGGTGTAGAGCTTGACGGCGCGCAGCCACTCAAGACCGGGCAGGCTGCCGAACATCTCGGACACGAGGGTCGAAATGGCGATGGCCTCCCACGGGCACAGGATGCCGTTGCCCAGAGCCAAAAGCCATCCGGTGATGTAGCTCAGCGTACGGCCAAAGCTACGATCGACATACTCGACGATGCCGCCCGAGATGGGAATAGCAGCCGTGAGCTCACCGAAAACAGCTCCGACGGGCACGAGGAAGATTGCACCCAAGAGGAATGCGATCATAGCGGGAACGGGACCGCCGCCCACGACCATCCAGTCGCCGACCTGCAGAACCCAACCGGTGCCGATGATGGCACCGAAACCGATGGTGAAGAAGTTCCAGAGCGAAAGCGTTTTCTTCATACCGCCGTTATCCTCGACTGCAACTTCTGCGTTCTTGTCCGCCATTGTTCCCCTCCTTTCCTTTTTGACGCCCCTTGACGTCACCCCTTGCGCGGTCTGTTTTGCCGCGCTCTTTTATTTCGTGGCTTTAAGATACGGCCTTGGCGCAGCAGCTCCGCTTGTAGCTCGACCGAAGGCAGAACTGCAAAACGAGCGGCGCCGTTTTTGGGACGAACGGCACGGTTTGCCGCTCATTGCTGCCGCCCGCCCGACGGGCGTACGTTCATCGGACGCATAGAGAGATGTTTTTGAGGCCGTGTGTTTTGCGCCTTTCGTACCGTTTACCGAGCTTTTGACGCGCAGACCCATTTGTTGCACATCTTTTTTGTAGGATAGACAGGTTATACATGAGACAAGGCGGTACGAATGGCATACGGATACAACGACGGTGATCAACGGCGACAAAGCGTTCGCCTTGCTGGCCGTACCACGCCGACGCCCAGAAGTGCCACGAGCGGCAATCCGCAACGTCCTCAAGAGCAACCCAGGCCTTCGTCTCGGCAGCAGACAAGCAGAACGCGGCAGAGTGGCCGTCCGAGCATGGACACAAGCGCGCAGCAAGATAGCCGCTTGGGCGCGCGCACTCGACAGCGTCAGGCCGAGGTTCCGCAACTGCGCCGCAACGGCGTACGTCAGCCCGGCAGCCATATCAACCGCTTCTTTTCGCATCCCCAAGGCGGACGCGACGGCAAGTCTTACCGCTCGACATCGCACGTGAATGCCCCCGCCCTGCCGGCTCGTCGACTTCGCCTCGCACTGTGCTCTATCCTCACCTGTCTGGTCTTTGTGCTTATGAGCTCCTGTATGTCCCACGGCTCGGCCGGTCTCGAGCCCACCGCCGAGGACAAGCTGCTCAAGGCCCCCGTCGCGCCCGGTTATTCTTTCGCCTTTTCGACCCCGCGCTCGCAATGGCAAGCCGGCACGATGCCCCATATCTATCAGATCGACCCTGCGTGGTCTGAGCTGCCTTACGCCGGCGGCACCATCCGCCAAAATGCCTGCGGGCCTACGTGCCTCACCATGGTCTATATCTTTAAGACGGGACGCACCGATATGACCCCCGTCGATATGTGCGCGCTTTCCGAGGCGGGCAATTACGCCCCCACCGGTGCAACCGAATGGTCGTTTATGACGAGCGGCGCGTGGCAGTTGGGACTTAACGGAACGGAGCTCCATAACGATCGCGACTCTATGACTCAGGCGCTGCGTTCGGGAGCGCCCGTCATCGCCGCCGTTCGGCCGGGCACCTTTACCAACGTGGGCCACTACATTGTGCTTTACGGTATTGACGACACCGACCAGATTGGCGTCTACGACCCCAACTCGGCCAGCCGCAGCGCCCGCCGCTGGGGCTGCGTAGAGGTCCTTAACGAAGTCGAAGCCATGTGGGCCTACTACTAGTCATTGGGGACTCATTGGGGACAGACTTAAATGAGTGGTCGTCGGGGACAGTCTTACGGACGCCGGCCGAGAGCAGACGAAAAGGGCCATCCCGAACTGCTTGGAACTGCCAGCACGGAAAGCGCATCCTGCTTTGGGGCCCAATAGCGGGGTGCGCTTTCCGTTAGCGGCCCGTTTGGGAAACTAGGGACCGCTTTTCGACAATAATCCGGGATGCATTTTCCGATTGAGGGCCTCAAGGGAAACCGCACCCCATGTTGGACGCTCATTCTGGGATGTGCTTTCCGCAGTTGATCGATGCGGCCTTTAAGGACTGTCCCAAGCTGCCGGCAGGAAAGGAACGTCCCCAAGTGCCGGGTTTCCGCAGCCTGCAATGCTCCTCATGAACAGCCGCCTCAATAACAAAAGCCCCCGCGGCCGAAGCGGACCGCGGGGGCAACAGACCTGCAAGAGTTAACTCAAGTCCTCGCCATTTGATGCAATGACCTTTTGGTACCAGCAGAAGCTGTCCTTTCGGTAGCGATCGAACGTGCCTTTGCCCATATCATCGGCATCGACATAAACAAAGCCATAGCGCTTCTTCATCTGCCCCGTCGAGGCCGACACCAAATCGATACAGCCCCACGGCGTGTATCCCATCAGGTCAACACCGTCCTCGACAATTGCATCGCGCAGCGCAAGAATATGCCTTCGCAGGTAATCAATATGATACGCATCGTGGACTTTGCCGTCTTCCAGCGCATCGAGTCCGCCCACACCGTTCTCGGCGATAAAGAGCGGAAGATGGTAACGATCGTGGTAGCCGGCAAGCGTCACGCGCAAACCCAGCGCATCGATCTGCCACTTCCAGGCAGTCTCTTTATCCTTGAGGTACGGATTGCGCAACGTCGGGAACACGTTGCCCTCCGCCTTCTCGGCGATCACCTGATCATCGGCGCACACCAAGCGCGAGCAATAGTACGAGAACGAGATGAAGTCGACCGTATGCTCTGCCAGATACTCCGTATCGCCCGGCTCAAAGGGCACGTGAACACCCTCTTTCTCGAGTGCACGCAGCTTCCAAGCAGGATAGGCGCCCGCAGCCATCACGTCTGTGTAGAAGTAGCGGCCGCGGTCCTCCTCATACGCAAGCCATACGTCCTCGGGCGCACAACGGTACGGATAGGTCGCACCGGCAGCGACCATGCAACCCACCTTGTTTGCGGGATCGATCTTGTGCAGAATCTCGACAGCGCGAGCGCTCGCCATAAACATATGGTGCGAGAACGCCGCAGTCACGGCTGCACGGTCACGCTCATCCTCGAGCGTGACACCCGCGTTGAGATAGGACAGCGCCACGCTGTTGATCTCGTTGAACGTAAGCCAATAACGCACGAGGCCCTGGTACGCGCGTCCGACGGTCTCGACGTAGTGCGCATACCGCTCGATCATCTCTCGGCTTTGCCAGCCACCATAGCGCTCGACCAGAGCCAACGGATAGTCGTAGTGCGACAGCGTCACAAGCGGCTCGATTCCATGCTCGCGCAGCGCCTCGAATACCTGACGGTAAAACTCCAAGCCCTCGCCGTTGGGCTCGGCCTCCATCCCTGTGGGAAAAATACGGCTCCAGCAAATTGAAAGACGCAGGCACTTAAAGCCCATCTCGGCAAAAAGCTCGACATCCTCGTGCCAATGATGGAAGAAGTCGTTGCCCCAGCGGCATGGATACAGCCTGTCCGGATCGTCCACGGGCTTTTGCCTGCCAAACATTACATCCCAGCGGTCGGAACCCTGTGGGATCAGGTCGGAGTGCGACATGCCGCGGCCGCCCTCGTTCCAGCCCCCTTCGGCCTGGTTGGCGGCGAGGGCACCACCCCACAAAAAGCCCTCGGGCATACCGGCGGCAGACGTTCTGTCAAAGTAACTCATGCTACTCAGCATCCTCGGCAGAAGCTGCCGCGGCGTTCTCCTGCTCCTGAGCCAGGAGCTGGTTATCGTACACCTTAAAGAACGGGTACCAGACCACAGCCATGACCACGATCAAAACGATCGTAAACACCCAGATGCGCGGGTCGAGGCACTGGACAAAGCCCTGAACGAAGATGGGGAACGTGCCGCTCACCAAGATGTAGAAGTTAGAGACAAGACCCAGTGAGACCGCACCCCAATACAGCAGGGCCGAGATCATGCCGCCTAGCACAAACGGAATCATGAGGATCGGGTTGAAGATGATGGGCGCGCCGAAGATCGCGGGCTCGGAGATACGGAAGAAGCTCGGCACGATCGATGCCCTGCCAAATGCCTTGAGCTGCTGCGACTTTGCCCTAAACGCGCAGAGCGCCACAAAAGAGAACGTATTACCCGTGCCGCCGATGAGGTTGATGGCCAACGACATGAGCACCGGGTGGAACTCAAGCGGCTGCCCGGCAGCATAGAGCGAGGCGTTGGCGGCAAAGGCGGCAAGCGAGACCGGGGCGGTGATGGGCATTACGATCATGTTGCCGTGGACGCCAAAGCACCAAAACAGCAGCGTCATGAAGCAGATAAGCAGTGCGCCGGGCACAGAGTCAACTGCGACGGAAAGCGGAGCAGCGAGCAGCTTCTCGATAACCGAGGGGATGGACAGCGCGGGATCGATCATCTGGATCAGCAGGTTGCCGCCAAAGAAGATGAGGATGTTGGCGAGCATAGGTACGATGGCGCCAAAGGTTTCGGACAAAAACGGCGGCACGCCATCGGGCATCTTGATGGTGATGCCCTTGGTCTGGCAGAAGCGCGTGACCTCGACGGAGACCAAGGCAACGATGATGGCGGTAAACAGGCCCTGCGCACCCAGATAGGTGCAGGGGACCGCCTGGAGCACGGACTCGTCAGCAAGCTGGTAGTAGGACGACGGCGCCGCGGCGATCAGGAACATCACCAGCGAGGTCATGCCGGCGTTAAGCTTGGGCATCTTGTAGGTGCCCGCCAGGTTATATGCGATTGCGAACGTCACGATCACCGACAGTATGCCCATCGTCATATTGAAGGGGATGAGCAGCGTGAGCTTATTGGCCGTCGCAAAATCGAGCCAAGGGCCAAAGACGGACCAGAACCCGCCCTGCGCCACCAGGTCGGCCGTGACCGGCGGGTTGGCGAGGATCATAAAGACGGCAGATACCAAGATGAAGCTGATCGCGCTCATAAAGCCCTTTTGCATGGAGGCAAAGTGGCGCTCGGTGCCGCAGAAATTGGCGATAGGGGTCAGTTTTTCCTGAAGCAGGGTCATGAACTTCTCCATGGTCGCCTCCTAACCCAACAGCGACTGGGCGAGTGCCAGCACGTTGGCGGCGTTGCCCATGCCGTAGTCCTGTGCGGGGATGACCGCGGTCGGCTTACCGCTCCCCTGCTTGACGGTGTTGAGCTGGTAGGACACCTGCGGCCCCAAGAGCAGCACGTCATAATTGGCGCACGTCTCCTGATACTCGCCGATACCCACCGCATCGATATCGAGCTCGATGCCGTTTTGCTCCGCATATTTCTCGAGTTTCTTCATCAGAATGCTTGTAGACAGACCAGCTGCGCAAACAAGAAGGATCTTCATAAGGGATTCCCTTCGCATTGATTGGTTGGATAGTCACCGCACGCCGCTAGGCGTTCTTGGTTGCAGTGCACTCATACAGGCAGATCAGCTCCTGCACGAGCTCCTGAGCAAGCATGGAGCACATGAGGTGGTCCTGAGCATGGACCAGCAACACATCCACCGACAGATGCTCGCCCGCTGCCTCAGTCGAAAGCAGCTGCGTTTGGATGTGGTGAGCCTTGATTCCCGCATCCTTTGACTGCTTCATGAGTTTGGCGGCGGCGTCAAAATCCCCCGCTTTTGCCTTTTCAAGGGCTTCGAAGGCAAGGCTGCGTGCCTCTCCCGCCGCAGCGACCAGCTGAAACGAAACCATCTCGGTTCCCTGATCGTCCATAACGGTCTCCTCTCCCGTGATGTTTGGTTTGTACTTGAATATTCGAAACGCCTATCTCCCGCCCGCAATCCTCGAGGTTTATTGCAGGTAGACAGACAGGGTTATCGACAAAAGAAGTCTTAAGCCGTATGCGCTTGCACAAGCGCCATCAGCTCATGCCAGGACCGGCGCTCGCGTAGGCGCTCGACCCCCTGGCGGTCCATAAAGATCTCGGCGAGCAGTGAGCTCAAGATCCGCGCCTCATCGCCGCCCGACCGGGCAAACGACACCATAAAGACGATATCGACCTCATGGCCGTATTCGTCCCAAAGAATGGGATGTTCGAGCAGGCCCACGGTAACAAAGGCCTCGGCGCTCAAGGGATGCATCCCATGGGGCATGGCTACCCCATTGCCAAACGAGGTGGCACTCGCGCTCTCGCGCTCGGCGACCTCTTGGGCAAACTGGGCATCGACACGGCCGCTCTCGACGGCGCGCTCGGAGAGATATCGGAGAACGGCCTGCTTCGACGACGCCTCAACGCGGTTGAAGAACAGGGCACGGCTAAAGAAAGAGCTTACGGAGTCCGATTGCGCAGTGTCGTCGCTCAGCACCTTGCGGATAGCGTTGACATCGCTCGTCTCCAAGAAGAAATCGGCCTCGCGGACGGGCACGGGCAACTTGACGTTGAGCGGCACCGTTGTGAACACGTAGTCGATGTGCGAAAAATCGAACGTTCCCACGCGGGCGACATCGCATGTCTCAATCGAATCGATATACATGCCAAACTGCTTGCGGTACTGGTGCTCGAGCATACGGGCGCTTCCCGCTCCCGAGGCGCACACGATCAGGATGCGCTTGCGACGCGGCTGGTCGGCTTGCTGCTCGAGGGCCAGGGCAAATGCCATGGCGATGTAGCCGAGCTCTTCATCAGAGGGCTGGCTGCCAAAATGACGCTCGAGTACCTGCGAGGTGCCAGCTGCCATCGAATAGGCCAACGGAAACCTCGTCTTGATATCGGGCAGCATGGGGTTATCCATATGCATGTGATATTCAAGGCGATAGCCCAGAGGGCCGATATGCCGAGCAAGGTTCATGCGAAGTTCAAGATCGCCGCTAAAGTCAAACCTAAACTCATCGTTGACCGCACGTACCATCTCGGAAGCAATCTCCCACATCTCGTCCGAGATAACGGCAGAGCCCTTCTCGGGCACGCCCGTGCCCCTGCCGAGCAAATGGATTGCGATAAAGGCAACCTCTTCTCGGGGCATGCTCACGCCCAGGGCATCCTTGATGTTTGCGGCAATCTGGAAAGCCGCGGCGTATTCGCGCGTTCCCTCCAGTTTTTGAACGTCCGATTCTGCAGCTGGGACATAGCAGCCCTGCTCGATGCGGCCAAGAGCAATGTAAAGATGCATGATGAGATTGCGGGATGCCAGCGAGCTCACCGTGACGGGCGAGGCCGTCAGGGCATCGTCCACACATGCGGCGATGGCCCGCAGGCGCTCGGCGAGCTTTGCATCGTCGGTGTCGGGCAACACGGGCCTCACCAGCGAGGCCAGGCACAGGCGCCGTTGTGACTCCCCGCCCGCAACGCGGATTCCGTAGCGTGGGCGCTTTTCGAGCGTTAAGTCAAATTGGGCGAGTTTCTGCTCTACCAGACGCATGTCATTGGACAGAGTCCGCGCCGAAACGTAGAGTAAATCCGCATACTCCTCAATCGTCACCCACTGGGACCGCATGAGGAGGTCGTTAAGAAGGAAGGACACACGGCCATCGCGCGTATCAGGAATGCCCGGATGGGCCAGAGCCGCACCGTCTAGCAAGCGAGCAAGCTCATCTGCACGTGCAACATCGATACGATACTGCCCCTTGCTGCCAACGATGCGTGCAACCCCTGCAAGGCTGTCGTTTGCGCGATGGATATAGTTTCTCACGGCGCGCTCGCTTACCTCGAGACGCTTGGCAAGTACCGCGACAGCGACAGGCTGAGCGTCCTCGATCATATTTACAAGCTGCTTGACGCGAGCATCCATGTCCTCCTCCTTTCCCTGCGTCTAGTCTAACGCGGTAAAGAATGACACTCCACGTCGCGCTCGTTCCGCCAACTCGGAACAGGTTGCGGGGAGTCCAGCTGAGCTATGGAGAGCCTGGGGAGAGGGCCCGAAAGCAATGCGTCGGTGTGAGATGCGCTTTCCGCAGTCATTGGGGACAGATTTAAATTAGTAGTCATTGAGGACGTTCTTGTTTGACTAGTCGTTTAAGAACGTCCCCAATGACTACTCACCCATCGGGGACTAGGTGAATAGCAAAAGCCCCGCAGTCGGAGCAGACTGCGGGGCTCATGAAGAGAGGCTAGTTTGTGGGCGTCTTGCCTGGCGCCCACGAGAGAGGCAACAGAGTAGAGACTACTCGTGGATGCGGGTGCCGGAGAGGCCGGCCATGGTCTCGGCAGCCTTGTCCAGAGCGCCGATGATGCAGGTGCGGCCCTTGCGGGAACGAGCGAACTTGATGGCAGCGCGGACCTTGGGCTCCATGGAACCCTTGCCGAACTGGCCCTCGTCGGCCAGGCGCTCGGCCTCGTCGGCGGTGAGGTCCTCGAGCTCCTCCTGGTTGGGCTTGCCAAAGTTGATGGCGACATGCTCAACGGCGGTCAGCAGGAACAGAACGTCGGCGTCGCAGTCCTCGGCCAGCAGCTCGCCGCCCAGGTCTTTGTCGATGACGGCGGGGACGCCCTTGTAGCAGCCCTTGTTCTCATAGTCGCGGACGACGGGAATGCCGCCGCCACCGCAGGCGATGACGATGAACTCGTTGTCGAGCAGATTGAGGATGGAGTCGGCCTCGACGATCTTCTTGGGATCGGGGGAAGCGACGACGCGACGCCAGCCGCGACCGGAATCCTCGACGAAGACCTTGGAGGGATCCTCGGCCATGAACTCCTTGGCCTGCTCCTCGGTGTAGAAGGGGCCGATCGGCTTGGTCGGGTTCTTGAACGCGGGATCGTCCGGGTCGCACTCGATCTGGGTGACGACGGTGGCGGCGTGCCAACGCTTATAGCGCTTGTGCATCTCGCGGCCAATGCCCTGCTGCAGGTGATAACCAATGTAGCCCTGGGACATGGCGCCGCACTCGGGCAGCGGCATCTCGGGGGTGCCGATGGCGTCGTGGGCAGCGGCGAAGGCGTTCTGGATCATGCCAACCTGCGGGCCGTTGCCGTGGGTGATGATGATCTCGTTGCCCTGCTCGATCAGGCCGAGGAGAGCGTGAGCGGTGTTACTCACGGCCTCGATCTGCTCAACGGGGTTGTTGCCGAGGGCGTTGCCGCCAAGGGCGACGACGATACGATCGGGCTTGCCAAGAGGCTTAGACATTGCTGGAATCCTTTCTGTAAAAGGCCTACAACCCATTAATAACCCGCGTCCGTGCGATACGCGAGTTTATTAAGGTTTATATTCTCTTTATCGCTCATTTTATTCATTTTGAAAATAGTTGAACGGTGAACGGTCGCTTTTACCCGCTCAGCGTAAAGAAACCCAGCTCAAGCATATCTACGTCATTTACGTGCAACTTTATTTTAATAGAGCAGGGATTAGACCAGATTATGCAAACTATATCTTTGCTAAACATAAAATAGGCAGCGCAAAATCTTACTCGCACTATACGAGATTCTATGCACTTATTGGACGAGTATGCAGCCCTGCAATAACATGGCGTTTTTCATCCAACTTAAGGAATAGACGAGTGCCTTTGCCGCGCGTCGGCCGGCAGCCGGCGAGCCGTCTCGTCGATCGCCGCTTCCAGAAAATCAAAAACTGATATTGCGCGCGCAATTGCGGCATGGTACTTTAGCGAAGAACAGCGCGGGCTGGGGCGACAGAGATCTGTCGTGAAGTTTGGGTTCGGCGACCCTGCCGCTGTCTTCTCCTTATCCGCCAGCGAGCCCCTTGAGCGACGGATTGAGGAGGTCCTTACTATGACAAAAATGCTCAAGATCACGCTGAATGGCGAGACGTTTCTCGCCGACATGCTCTGGGACAAGGCTCCCGAGGCATGCAAGCTGTTCGAATCGTCCTGTCCGGTCGAGTCACGTATCTTTTCGGCCAAGATCTGCGATGCCGAGGTAACCTATCCCGTATCGGGCCCCATCGCCAATTACGAGCACATCGAGAACCCCGTCTTTCACGAGCCGGCGGGCGCCGTGAGCTGGTATGGCGGATGGTCGTCAATCTGCATCTTCTTTGACGTGTGCGAGCCCTTTGGCACCTGCAACATGTTCGCCCGCATCTGCGAAGCCGACCGCGAGCGCTTTGCCGTTGCTTGCCGCAATGTTTGGGACAACCAGGGCATGCACATCAAAAACGAAATCGTCGAGATCGAAGCGGAGGCCTAAAGATGATGGATATCAACACCCTGCTCGCACTCGACCTTGCCGAGTACACCACTGCACTTGAGGCCCTCGCCGACCAGATGATGCTTGAGGAACCACGCGATATCGACTACATGCGCCGCCGCAAGCTCGACACAGGCCGCGAATTCGCTGTCTGGAACTTCACCGTCGGCTACTGCATGAACGCCGCCGACGCCCTCTCCCTCCTGCGACGGCACCGCCGACCTCGCAACGATCAACAACAGCGCCGCGCGCCTGTGCGACTGGTTCTCGGGCGCCTTCGACGTCACCGGCAAAATGGATGACACCACGGCAATCCTCGCCCACAGCCGCGACCTCTACGCCCAGGTAGAGACTCACGAACAGTTTGCAGCCCTCACCCGCGCCACCGAGCGCTATCTGGTCCAGCTCCAATTTTGGGTCGACCGCCAGATTCCCTGGCCGGCCATTAGCGACCTCGTCCACGGCTACCGCCTACGCACGGAGTCCGGCGAGACAAGGTAACCAAGCAAGCAGCACCGACAACACCCCACCATCGGGATCCAAAGTAAGAATCAGAGGGCTGGAGACGCACCCAACAGCGTCCCCAGCCCCTTCGCAAAGTAGAGCACTGTTTCAGTGGCTTTGAGGCCTATTCGAACCTTTTCTATCTCCCAATTTTTGTATATTTACGACAATATTATCTGCCAATTTTTGTATGATTTTAGGCGATTCTATCTGTCAATTTTTGTCATTTGGGGGTTTAATGCTACGCCGTAAGGTCACTGATAGGCTTTTGAGCTGGAAGAATAACTCCAATAAGGCATTACTCGTTACTGGTGCGCGTCAGATTGGCAAGAGCTATGCGATTCGCGCGTTTGGAAAAAGCAACTACGCTTCGTATTTTGAGGTCAATTTACTACTCGATGTCGAAGCAAGGAATGCACTTGTTGGCGCAAAGAACTCCGTTGACTTTATCAACCGCGTAGCCCTTCTTGCGGATGCGCCGCTTGTTGAGGGCGATACGCTTGTCTTTGTCGATGAGATTCAGGAGTATCCGCAGATCGTTACACTCATGAAGGCGTTGGTCGAGGATGGGCGCTTTAGCTATGTCTTCTCGGGGTCTATGCTTGGGACTGAGTTTAAGGGGATCTCTTCTTTTCCGGTGGGGTATGTAGAGCACATTGTTATGCGCCCGATGGATTTTGAAGAGTTTTGTTGGGCAAACAGCGTAAGCGAGAATGTGCTTGCAGGCATTCGCAGCTGCCTTGTCGAGAAACATCCTGTCGAAAACTATATTCATGAGGCGATGCTCAAGAACTATAGAGCCTATATCGTTTGCGGCGGCATGCCGGAGGTCGTTCAGAATTATATTGATTCGGGTTATTCGCTCGTGAGCACACGTGAGCTTCAAACTCAGCTGGTCGATCAGTACAAAAGCGATATCTCAAAATATGCATCGACTCGAGCGTTTAACGTTCGGTCGATTTTTGAGCAAATTCCCGTTCAGCTTGAGGCGGAGTCTCATCGCTTTGTTGTTTCGTCTCTGGGTGAGGGAGCTCGCCTTAAAAAATATGAGCAGGATTTCCTGTGGCTTGTTAACGCAGGTGTTGGATTGATGGTCGCCAGGGTGACGGAGCCACGGAGTCCTCTCAAGAGGACGGAGAAAACGACAGCCTTCAAACTATACGAGTCTGATACAGGCATGCTCGCATCGCGATACCCCGGCAGCACTGCACGCGCTGTCTATCTTGATATGAAAACTCCCAACCTTGGTGGTCTCTATGAGAACGTGGTCGCGCAGGAACTCGTTGCCCTCGGGGCGGATGCATGGTACTACCAAACGCGTGAGGTCGGTGAAGTTGACTTTGTAATCGAAGGCGCCCACGGGCATGTTGTCCCAATCGAGGTCAAATCGGGCAAGAAAGTTCGAGCGCACGCGGCCCTCGATCGTCTGATGAGTGTGGGCGAGTACAAAATTCCCGAAGCCGTTGTACTAAGCCACGAGAATCTCAGCAAAGAGGGCAAGGTTCTGTACGTTCCAATCTACATGACGTTTTGTCTCGATGAGTTTATGGAAAAGGATGACCCCAATAACGATTTCTCGTTCGCACCCATATCTCTCTAGCCATTTGAATCCGCAATCCAGCCCCGTCCACACATCAATGCATTTCCCAAGGTGCTGCGCGTTTCGCGCCAAAGGCGCGAAAAAGCAAAGGGATAAGGCGTTGCAACAGCCACGCCCCCCATCCATCCCCAAAGTAACGCGCCTTTCGCGGTAAAGCCGCGAAACAGCGAAGGGGACGGAATACCCGACCAACTACGTCCTTCATCCGCCCACACAATCCGAGGACGTAGTCGTAGCAGGATCTGAGGGCTGACCTTCGCGGACACTCCGCAGGACGAAAGAACCCCCGCCGCACGTAGTGCGCAGCGGGGGTTCTTTCATGTCCGAGGACGTCCGCGAAGGTCAGCCCTCAGATCCTGCGGTGAGAGACCTAGGCCTCGTTGTACACCGTCTTGAGCTTCAGCAGGTGAGCGTAGCGGTCCATAGCGGCCTGCTCGTTCTCCTTGAAGAGCTCCTCGGCGCGCTCGGGGAAAGAACGCGTCAGCGAAGCGTAACGGGCCTCGTTCATCAGGAACTCCTGATAACCGCCCGCGGGCTCCTTGGAATCGAGCGAGAACTTCTTGCCGGCAGCAGCCTCGGGGTTGAAGCGGAAGAGGTTCCAGTAACCGCACTCGACAGCCTTCTTCATCTCGGCCTGGCAGTTCTGCATGCCGCCCTTCTTGATGGAGTGCATCTCGCAGGGGCTGTAGCCGATGATGAGGGACGGGCCGTCGTAGGCCTCGGCCTCGTGGATGGCCTTGAGGGTCTGAGCCGGGTTGGCACCCATGGCGACCTGCGCCACGTAGACGTAGCCGTAGCTCATGGCAATCTCGGCCAGGGACTTCTTCTTGGTCACCTTACCGGCAGCGGCGAACTGAGCGACCTGGCCCAGGTTCGAGGCCTTGGAGGCCTGACCACCGGTGTTGGAGTAAACCTCGGTGTCGAAGACGAAGACGTTGACGTTGTGGCCGGAAGCCAGGACGTGGTCCAGGCCACCGAAGCCGATGTCGTAGGCCCAGCCGTCGCCACCGAAGATCCAGAAGGACTTCTTGGTGAGGTAAGCCTTGTCGGCGAGGATCGCCTTGGAAGCGTCGCAACCGCACTTCTCGAGCTCGGCAACGTAGGCAGCGGCAGCGGTCTTGGAGGCCTCGGCGTCGTTGACGGAGTCGATCCAAGCCTGGCCGGCGGCCTTGAGCTCATCGGACGGACCATCGGCAGCGATGATGTCCTGGGTAGCGGCGATCAGCTTGTGCTGAACGGCCTCATAGCCAACGGCCATGCCCAGACCGTGCTCGGCATTGTCCTCGAACAGGGAGTTGTTCCACGCCGGGCCGTGACCGTCCTTGTCCTTGCAGTAAGGAGCGGTGGCAGCGGGGTTGCCCCAAATGGAGGAGCAGCCGGTGGCGTTGGAGATGAACATGCGGTCGCCGGCGACCTGGGTCACCAGACGTGCATAGGCGGTCTCGGCGCAGCCGGCGCAGGAGCCGGAGAACTCCAGGTAGGGCTGCTTAAACTGGCTGCCCTTGACGTTGGCCGCGATGAGCTCCTTCTTCTCGGAGACGTTCTCGACCATGTAGTCCCAAACGGGCTGCTGGTCCATCTCCTGCTCGGTGGGAACCATCTCGAGAGCACCCTTGGGGCAGACCTTGACGCAGTTGGTGCAGCCCATGCAGTCGAGCGGGGACACGGCCATGGTGAACTTCATGCCCTTGGCCTTGGGGCCCATGGCGTCGAGCGTGCGGGTAGCCTCGGGCGCGGCGGCAGCCTCGTCCTCGGTCATCGCGAACGGACGGATGGTGGCATGCGGGCACACATAGGCGCACTGGTTGCACTGGATGCACTTGGTCTCGTCCCAGTGGGGAACGACCACGGCGACGCCGCGCTTCTCGTATGCGGAGGCGCCCAGCTCAAACTGGCCGTCGGCGCAACCGACGAAGGCGGAAACGGGCAGGCTGTCGCCATCCATGCGATCGATGGGCTCGAGCAGGTTCTTGACCTGCTGGGCGATGGCGGACTTGGTCTCCTCGGAGAGCTCGACGGGGGCGGCATCCTCGGCGGTTGCCCAGTCGGCCGGAACCTCGAACTTACGGAAGGCGGTAGCGCCGGCATCGATGGCCTTATGGTTGGCGTCGACGATGGCCTGGCCCTTCTTCATGTAGGACTTGGTAGCCGCGTCCTTCATGTACTGCAGGGCGTCCTCGGCGGGCAGGACCTTGGCCAGCGCGAAGAAGGCGGACTGGAGCACCGTGTTGGTGCGCTTGCCCATGCCGACATTGGCGGCCAGGTCGATAGCGTCGATCAGGTAGACGTTGACGTTGTTGTTCGCGATGTAACGCTTGGCCACGGCGGGCATGTGCTCGGCGAACTCCTCGTCGCTCCACTGGCAGTTGACCAGGAAGGTGCCGCCCGGCTTGACGTCGCGGACCATCTTGAAGCCCTTAACGATGTAGCTGGGGTTGTGGCAGGCGACAAAGTCGGCCTTGGTCACGTAGTACGGCGAGCGGATCGGGGAATCACCAAAGCGCAGGTGCGAGACGGTGACGCCGCCGGTCTTCTTGGAGTCGTACTGGAAGTAGGCCTGGACGTACTTGTCGGTGTGGTCGCCGATGATCTTGATGGAGTTCTTGTTCGCGCCGACGGTGCCGT
>OKVB01000411.1_pt1 | contig 23355 bp, 17 predicted proteins | sample 1606651 | NCBI WGS metagenome assembly OKVB01 (sample SAMEA3882518, study PRJEB24775) | human gut metagenome | biome: human-associated habitat; feature: intestine environment; material: feces | place: Netherlands | collected 2009/2010 | reverse complement strand
ATATCAAATCATTTGCATCAGATCATTAAACAATCATCATACATTTGCCGTCAAAATTATAATTTGACTCAAAGTATAACTAAATTTTTTAATTATGAAAAAAGTATTATTCTTAGCAGCATTGTTACTTGTTTGCTTCAGCGGAGTGACAAATGCACAAACCAGAAAACAAAGAGAAGACGCTAAACGCGAAGCATGGAAGAAAGAACGTCAGGAAAAGAAAGCCTTGGAAGCTCAGCAGGACTCTGTATCCTACGTCCAGGCAATTAATGCTTTAAAAAACGGTTCTTTTGTATTAGAAGCTGATAACGTTGTATTCCGTAATGGAATAATGCGTTTTGTTTCCTCTAACACGAATTATGTGGAAGTAAACGATGGGCAAGGTATTATTCAGACCGCCTTTACTAATTTTGTGTATAACTGGAGCCCGAACGGCTTGGGAGGTGTCACGGTTCAGGGAAATGTGAACGGAATAAGTATGCGCCAGGATAAAGACGGTAATGTGTACTATAATTATGGAATTAATGGGATTGCCGTTTCGGCCACCGTTTCCATTGTACTGACTGGCGGAACCAATCAGGCCAGTGTTACTATAAATCCAAATTTCTCAGGCAATACGCTGACAATGAACGGATATCTGGTTCCCTATAACGAAAGTAGTGTATTCCAAGGAACAACATGGTAATTCATTAAGAAGATATGAGAAAAAGGAATGGGCATTTCCACTACCCATTCCTTTTTATTTATTATTATAGCATTGGAAATGTTTCTTGTCTGCTCATAACATTAACCGAGGTTGTGATTCCAATTCCAATAAAAACCTTTTAGCGGACAGTCCGCCTCCATATCCTGTCAGCGAGTGGTCACTACCGATCACACGATGGCAAGGTGCAAAGATTGATATGGAATTTGCACCATTAGCATTGGCTACCGCACGAACTGCTTGGGGCATCCCGATATGCCTGGCCATTTCACCATAAGATATTGTCCTGCCAAACGGTATCTTTAACAGTTCATTCCATACTGTTTTCTGAAAATCCGTGCCCACAAAAAGAAGCGGCACACTAAATTCTTTGCGTTGTCCTGCAAAATACTCGTTGAGTTGCTCTATTGATTCTTCGATTATTTCTGACGTACTTATTTCAAATTCGGCACACAATACCCGCTTCAACCGTTGATTCACACGATCGCAGTGTTTTTCCACCTGCCAGTCACACAGGCAGAGTTTTTCGCCAAACGAACCGAGCAGCAACACTCCGCAGGGTGATTTATAACGCTTTATCTTGATCGTATTTTTCTCTTTCATACGCTTGATTTTTATATGCTTCCTTCATTTGTTTGTAATCTTTTTCAGCTTATCGGACTACTTTAAACCAAAAAGACAAAGCGTAGCGAATTAGCTGAAACAGCATTCACTACGCTTTGTTCGGATCGTCCCGTTATCGGCCTTTTATACAATATCCTATATAAAAAGCGGAAAAAACTTACTTATCCTCTTTTATATCAACGACCAGATTCAACTCATCCAATTGTGATTGATCCAAAGCAGCGGGAGCATCCAACATCACATCACGTCCACTATTATTTTTAGGGAATGCTATACAGTCACGGATACTATCAAGTCCTGCAAACAAAGAAACCCAACGATCAAGACCGTATGCCAAACCACCATGAGGAGGTGCTCCGTATTTGAATGCATTCATCAGGAAGCCGAATTGTTCTTGTGCCCTTTCCGGAGTAAAGCCCAAAATTTCAAACATCTTGGCCTGTAATTGTGAATCATGGATACGAATTGAACCACCTCCTACTTCTACACCGTTTACTACCATATCGTAAGCATCGGCACGAACAGCAGCCGGATCTGTATCCAACAAAGGAATATCTTCTTCTTTCGGATGAGTGAACGGATGGTGCATGGCCATCAGACGACCTTCTTCTTCACTCCACTCAAACATCGGAAAATCAACAACCCACAGACAAACCCTACCACGATCCCTGCTTTCTTTCCTCTGATAAATGCTATTGTAACTGTTAAGATCAGTAAGATATTCGGCATAACATCTGCAAGTTTTAAAAACTCAAACACTGATGTCTGCAATAGAAAGCAAACAAGTACAGATATTACATAAAACAAAATTCTCTTAATCTTCATATCTTCACCTGCTATTCCTTAGTTCCTGTATCGAGGTTCTCTGTTTTCTTAAGATCTGTGATAACTAATACTTCTTTTAAATGCTTAAAGTCAACGATCGGTGTAACCTTAGCTGTCTTTGTAAGTTTTGTAGAATCAAGCTTGATATCGGATACCTTTCCAATCGTGATTCCTTCATTAAATTTAGAACTTACATAAGATGTTACCAACTCATCTCCGTTCTTAACTTTCGCATCCTTACTGATATATACAACTTCCAGATATCCGTCTTCCATTGTATCAAGACTTCCATTTACAATGCAAGAATCATTCGTCTTTAAGAACATTGCACTGACCATGCTTGTGTCATTGATGATCGTTCGCACTTTTGCTGTATGTGCAGATACATCATAAACGATTCCTACCAGACCATTTCCTGCAATAACATTCATATCTTTTTTGAGGCCATCTTTGCTTCCTTTGTCGATCATAAATATATCAAACCAGTTTCCTGATCCTTTACTGATAACTCTAGCTCCGACTGTATGATATTTTTTGTATTTTTTCTTCAATTTCAGCAGATCCTGAAGTCGTTCTAATTCTACCTGATTCTGTTCAAGCACACGATTCTGCATCTTTAATGCATCAACTTTCTCCTGAAGCTTCTCATTCTCTGCTTTCAGTGCTTTCTTGCTTTTTGCCTTCTCATTCCATGAAAAAACAAAATTTCCGATGGAATTAGTGCCTTCCTGCATCGGTGATAAAACCGTAAAGAATACATTCTTTACCGGTGAGAGCACCCCTCCTGCAAAAACACTAATCCCTGCTAACAATCCACATATAACGATAAAGATTGCCAGCAGATGATTTGAATTAAATTTTTTCTTTTGCAATTTCATACATCTGTCCTCATTTCATCATTTACTTTATTTTAAATATGACTGCATTCCTAAAATTACATGATCTTGTGGTTCTGGTTTGATATGAACCGTTACCTTCAGTTCTTCTTTGATCCATTCTTCTGTCTTTGTAAATCCACAAGCTCCTCCAGATATATAGATTCCTTCATTCACAATATCAGTCGCAAGTTCCGGAGTGACAACCTCCAGTACCGCTTTTGCCTGCATACAGATCTCTCGAATCTGATCTCTTGCTTTCTCTTCCACAATTGCTGCCGGAATCTTTACTTCTTTTGGAAGTCCACTTACAATATCTCTTCCTTTTACAGAAATATCCTGCTGCGTCTCATTCTCGGCATATGCCATCTTTAATCGTCTTGCATTCTTCATACCGATCTCTAATTTGTAATTCTTCTTTACATAATCTTTGATCCACTCATCGATCTGATCCCCACCATATGGCAGTAATCTGCTTTCTACAATTCCGCCTAAGGAAATCACAGAAATTTCTGTTGTACCCGCCCCGATATCAATGATCATATTACCACATGGGGCTTCTACATCAATTCCGCTTCCGATCGCTGCAAGAATTGGTTTCTCTATCAGTTTGATATCCTTTACCTTTCCTGCGGCTTCCCATGCAAGATCATCAAATGCTCTCTTCTCTACATTTGTAATATCCACAGGTACAGCTATCACCAGCTCTGGCTTGTGTACTCTCTTAAAGTATCTATCAAGCACTGTTCCTAATAAATACCTCATATTTGTGTAATCTGAAATAACCCCATGTTCCATAGGTTTTATAACCCTCACACTATATGGCTGTTTCTCATACATATCAAATGCTTCATCTCCGATTGCTTTGACTTTATCATCTTCATCAAAAGCAATCATGTTCTTAATCTTTAAAAATTCTTTCTTCTTTGTTGCAGCAATTCTTAAATGTCTGCTTCCTAGTTCAATTCCTAACTGTGTCGTTTTCATATTTCTGCTCCTTATATCATGTGTTCTTCCCGAAAACTTATATATGTTCTGTCTCCAATGATAATATGGTCACACAATGGTATTCCAAGAAACTCTCCTGCTTCTTTCATGCGCTTCGTTGTGAGAATATCCTGCCTGCTTGGTGTTGGATCACCCGATGGATGATTATGGATCATTAGAACTGATACCGCTTCACACCGCAATGCCTCAAGAAATAGTTCTCTTGGCGAAGCCACTGTCTGATTTACCGTTCCTACAGAAACTTTAAGTTCTTTGATAACTTTATTTTTCCCATTAAAAAAGATTAAAATCATCTCTTCCCTGTTTAAATGCCGCATCTGTTCCATATAATAATCTGCAATCGATGACGGATCATGAAAACTTATCTTATCTTCTACTTTTGCCTGTGCTAATCGTTTGGATAATTCAGCAATGCATAAAATCTGCATTGCTTTTACTTTCCCGATTCCAGGTATCTTTTGTAATTCTTCTCTGGAAGTGTGACAGATTCCAAGAAGCCCTTCATAAAAAGGATTCATTGATAAAATCTGCTTAGAAAGATCCACCACTGTCAGATCTTTCGTTCCACTTCTTAAGACTACTGCCAGCAATTCTGCATCTGACAAAGCCTCTACTCCACTTTTTTCACACTTTTCATAGGGTCTTTCTGAAATTGGTAATTCCTTTAATGTCTGATGTTTTTTCTCCATATCTGATCCTTTCTACCGAAAAAATCCCAAAGATCAAAAACATTTCCCATTTATAAATTTTATCATAACTTTTCTTTTATGTATAGAAATCAAACCGTTGTTTTCCTTAAATTTTTCTTATTTCTTATACTTCTGGAATTTCAACTAACCCTTTTTCTTCCATTCTCTGTAGTGACATGATAATTCCGTATTTTGCATGAGGGTAAGTAAGCCCTCCCTGGAAATAAACCGCATATGGTTCTTTCATCGGTCCATCTGCACTTAATTCAATGGATGCACCAGATACAAATGTTCCTGCTGCCATAATGACCTGACTATCATATCCTGGCATATCCCATGGAATTGGCGTTACATGGCTGTCAATCGGAGATGCTTTCTGAATTCCCTCACAAAATGCAACCAGTTTCTCTGGATCATGAAATTCTACTGCCTGAATGATATCATGGCGTTCTTCTTTTCCATCTGGAATGACTTTAAATCCTAATTTCTCATAAAGGTTTGCTGCAAAAATTGCTCCTTTAACCGCTGCATTAACAACCGTTGGTGCCATAAAGAACCCTTGGATAAACTGACGGTTTACCCCTAGACTTGCTCCTACTTCCTTTCCAAGTCCCGGTGTTGTAAGTCTGTATGCACACTGTTCGATCAGGTCACTTCTTCCACAGATATAACCACCGATTGGTGCTAGTCCCCCACCCGGATTCTTGATCAGAGAACCAACAATCATATCGGCTCCAACTTCTGATGGTTCCTTTTCCTCCACAAATTCACCATAGCAGTTATCAACCATAACGATCAGATCTTTGTTGATCTCTTTTACAAATGCGATCGCTTCCCCGATCACATCAACCGATAATGTTGGTCTTGTAGCATATCCTTTGGATCTCTGGATATGAATCAGTTTCGTTTTGTCATTGATCGCATCTTTGATTCCTTCAAAATCAAAACTTCCATCTTCTAACAGATCTACCTGTGCATATGTAATCCCATATTCTTTCAGGGATCCTTTGGATTCACGGATTCCGATCACTTCTTCTAGTGTATCATATGGTTTTCCTGAAATAGCAAGAATTTCGTCTCCTGGACGTAAATTTGCGGATAATGCCAGACCTAATGCATGAGTTCCACATGTGATCTGTGGTCTTACAAGTGCATCTTCTGTTCCAAAGACATCGGCATACAAAGCTTCCACTGCTTCTCTTCCAGAATCATTATATCCATATCCTGTTGTACCACCCAAATGCATCTCTGCGATCTGGTGTTTCTGCATCGCATTTAATACCTTGATCTGATTTAACTGTGCGATCGCATCTAATTTTTCAAAACGGTCTTTTAACCCTTTTTCTACTTCTTGTGCGTAGTCGAAGACTTTCTCTTCGACTCCCATTTCCTTATAATAGTTCTTTAACTGATTCATCATAGATCCCCTTTTCTTTTAATATTGTAAGCATATATGTTAAAATCTCATCTTCTGATCCAAATTTTGACTTATCTACCATGACAACTTCTTTTTCTCTTCCAAACCAAGTCAGCTGGCGCTTTGCAAAATGTCTGGTGTCTTTCTTGATCAGATCGATCGTATCTTCTAGAGATAAATTTCCTTCCAGGTATTCAAATACCTGACGATATCCAATTCCCTGCATGGAAACCATCGTCTTTTCATAGCCTTCTTCTTTTAATCGTTTTACTTCATCGATCAAGCCTTGTTCTGCCATGATATCAACTCTTTTGTTGATTCTGTCATATAAGATATCTCTTTTATGATTTAATACAAAATAAGCAAAATTATATGGTGATGTCTTTGCTGCTTCTTTCTCATTGTGTTCTGAGATCGGATATCCATTTAATTTATAAAATTCTAATGCGCGGATCACTCGTTTGACATTATTTTTATGAATTTTTTCTGTAGACTTTGGATCAACTTGTTTTAACATCTCATACAGACTGTCATTTCCTTCTGTTTTTGCCTTTTCTTCCAATTGTCTTCTATATTCCTGATCTCCGTCTTCCTTTGTAAAATCAATATCATAAAGAAGACTTTGAATATAGAATCCTGTTCCACCGACGATCAGTGGAATCTTTCCTTTTGCATAGATTTCTTCTAATGCATCTTTTGCCATCTGCTGAAATCTTGCCACATGGAATTCTTCCCTTGGGTCAAGTTCATCCACAAGATAATGTTTGACCCCTTCCATCTCTTCTGGACGGATCTTCGCGGTTCCAATATCCATTTTCTTATAGACTTGCATGGAGTCTGCGGAAATGATCTCTGCATTTAAGATTTTTGCTAATCGGATCGATAACTCTGTTTTTCCAACCGCTGTCGGTCCTGTTAAAATTACCATTGGTTTCATCTATTTAAAATCCTTTCGGCATAAGTTCTGATAATCGATAAGTTTCAAATCCATCTGGACTTTGACAGATCACTTTGAGTTCTGGATTAAATTCATGCAGAAACTGTCGGCAGATCCCGCATGGATATACAGTTTCTTTGTCACTTCCATTGGATGCGATCGCAATCACTTCAAAATCATGGTATCCTTCGCTAACTGCTTTGACTGCTGCCGTTCTTTCTGCACAGATAGCCGCTCCATAAGAAGAATTCTCCACATTACATCCTGTAAATACTTTTCCTTCCTTTGTAAGAATTGCTGCTCCTACCTGAAATTTTGAATATGGTACATATGCTTTTTGTTTTGCTTTATCCGCAAGATTTAATAATTCCTGATCTGTCATGATATTTCCTCCTTATCTGGCTTCCTATACGATTCTTTTAAACTTCTTATCTATCTCATATTTACTCATTTTAATGATCGTCGGTCTTCCGTGTGGACACTGGTATGGATTCTCAAGTTTCATCAGTTCATCTAAGAGATGTTCCACTTCCATCAACGATACCCTCTGGTTTCCTTTGATCGACATCTTACATGCCATCGTTGCGATCTTACTTGCGATCACTTCAGTATCCATTGTCCCGTTTTCCTGGCTCACTGCATCTAAAAGTTCCATAAATAAATCTCTTTCCCCAATTCCATAAAGATTTGCGGGAACTTCACGGATACAATATTCATTTCCACCAAAGGATTCTATCGTAAATCCTAAACCTGCGAATGCATCTCTGTATCTTTCTAATGCTTCTGCTTCCATCATGGAAACCGTTACTACCATTGGCGGCTCTAATCTCTGACTGTAGATTTCTTTTTCTTTAAAATTCTTCATCAGTCTTTCATAGTTCACCTTCTCATGTGCCGCATGCTGGTCCATAATGAATAACTGGTCTTCGTATTCGATCAGCCAGTAGGTCTTAAAGAGCTGTCCTAAGATCTTGCGGTCAGGTCTTGCCTGTACAGAAAAGACAGGATCTTCTCTTAATGTCATCTGGTTACTGCTTAATTCATCGGTCTTGTATTGCGGGAATTCTTTTTTCTGTGTGTTGTAGTTTAAGCCTGCGTAGGTTGGTTTCTTTGCGGTTTGAGATGATTCGCTCTTTAAACGATCTTGTTTCATACCCTCAGGCTTTGCCCTATGTCCTTGCTGATTCGTCTGACTTTGTCGCATCTTTGCAAAGTCTTTCATCGTCTGGTCCATCTTCTGAGTCTCTTCTTTCCTTCGATTTACCTCAAATGGCTCAGGCTTTTTCACTTCTTTTGTTTTCGGCTGCTCTTTCTTCTTCTTCGGTGTTTCTCTTAATACATCCTGCACCAGATCTTTCTGAAGTAACGCCTCCCTGACTGTATCCACAACCAGTTCATAAATCTCTCTTCCATTGCGAAATCGTATCTCCATCTTCGTCGGATGGACATTGACATCCAATAATTCCTGATTAATCTTAAAATCAAGACACACAAACGGATATCTATGTTTCATCGTAAAAGTACGATATCCTTCTTCAATCGCCTTGTAAATGATCGAGCTTTTGATATATCTTCCATTGATAAAATAGCTCTCATAATTTCTGTTGCCTCTGGAAACATAAGGTTTTGCAACAAATCCTGTCACTTTGACATCTTCACTTTGTGCTTGTACAGGAATTAACGCTCCTGCCACATCTCTTCCATAGATATGATAAATGATATCTTTGACTTTTCCATTTCCAGAAGTATAAATCTTATTCTTGTTATTATGAATAAATTTGAAGGAGATTTTGGGATGGCTTAGGGCAATGTGCACCATCATCTGTTCCACATATCCTGCTTCGGTTATCGCACTCTTTAAGAACTTTCTTCTTGCTGGTGTATTATAAAACAGATTCTTTACAAGAAATGTCGTTCCATCGGGTGCTCCGATGTCATCAAAAGCTTCTTCCTCTCCTCCATAGATCTTATAGGATACTCCACTAAAACTTTCTGCTGTCTTTGTTACTAGTTCAACCTGTGCAACCGCACTGATACTTGATAATGCCTCTCCTCGAAATCCAAGAGAAGATACACTTAACAGATCTTCAACCGAACGGATCTTACTTGTTGCATGACGCAAAAATGCAGTCTTTACCTGATCTTTTGGAATTCCGATTCCATTATCTGTAACTCTTATTAACGTCATTCCGCCATCTTTAATCTCAACCGTGATCGCATTGGCATTGGCATCAACTGCATTTTCCACAAGTTCCTTTACAACAGAAGCTGGTCTCTCAATGACTTCTCCTGCTGCGATATTATCGATTGTCTTTTGATCCAGTAATTGTATCTTCGCCATAAATTACTCCTCGTTCTTTAACTTTTCCTGTAATACATACAGGTAATTTAATGCTTCCAGTGGTGTCATATCGGAAAGATCTTTTTCTCTTAGTTCTGCCATAAATGGATGTTCCATTGTTGGCTCATCACTTTCCCTGAAGAAGCTTAACTGTTCGGCCTCTCCATATGGCATGATGTCTTTAGCACCTGATGTCAGATCGTGTTCTTCCAGCTCTCTTGCGATCTCTTTTGCACGGTTGATCACTGCATCTGGTACTCCTGCAAGTTTCGCTACCTGAACTCCATAACTCTTGTCTGCACCGCCTTTTACGATCTTACGAAGGAATACGATATCGTCTCCCTGTTCTTTGACCGCGATACAGTAGTTATGTACACTGTCGATCTTACCTTCTAACTCTGTCAGTTCATGGTAATGTGTCGCAAACAGAGTTTTTGCACCAAGAAGCTTGGAATTACTGATATATTCCACAACTGCCCATGCAATAGACAGTCCGTCAAATGTACTGGTTCCTCGTCCAATCTCATCTAAGATCAGCAAGCTGTTTTTTGTCGCATTTCTTAAAATATTGGCAACTTCACTCATCTCAACCATAAATGTACTCTGTCCGGAAGCAAGATCATCAGATGCCCCGACTCTTGTAAAGATACGATCTACGATACCAATATTAGCTTTTGCCGCTGGTACAAAAGAACCAATCTGTGCCATTAACACGATCAGGGCAACCTGCCTCATATAGGTTGATTTACCTGCCATGTTTGGTCCCGTGATGATCGCGACACGATTCTTCTTATTGTCAAGGTATGTGTCATTAGAAATGAACATATCATTTGGAATCACCTGTTCTACAACCGGGTGTCTTCCATCTTTGATATCAATTGTTCCTCTTACATTTAATTTTGGACGCACAAAATGATTGCGTTCTGCGACATATGCAAAAGAGGCCATTGCATCAATCTGTGCGATCACATTGGCTGTTCTTGAGATTCTCTCCATCTCTCCTGCTAATGTTTCACGGATCGTAACATAAGTTTCATATTCTAACGCATACAGACGATCTTCAGATCCTAAGATCGTATCTGCCAGCTGGTTTAATTCTTCTGTTGTATATCGCTCAGAATTTGCCAGTGTCTGCTTACGAATATAATAATTGGGCACAAGATCTTTGTAAGAATTTGTTACATCCAAATAATACCCAAAAACTTTATTATATTTAATCTTCAGATTCTTGATTCCAGTTTTCTCTCGTTCTCTTTCCTCAAGTTCCATCAACCACTGTTTTCCTTCTGTTTTCGCACGTTTTAATTGATCAATATCATCTTTAAACCCTTCTTTGATAATTCCGCCTTCTTTGATCGCAAGCGGTGGTTCTTCAATAATGGAATCTTCTAACAGATCATGAATATCTTCTAATGGGTCTAAATCTTCTCTTAACCCTGATAATAGCGGATCTTTACATTCTTCAAGAATCGTTTTGATCGCTGGTAAAAGTTCCAATGATGTCTTAAATGCGATCATATCTCTTGGATTTGCTGTCTTATAACTTACTTTTGTCATCAGACGTTCCAGATCATAAATTGGATTTAAGTATTCTCTTAATTCTTCTCTCACGATCGTCTGATTCGTAAGTGTTGTGATTGCATCGTATCTCTCTTCGATCTTTTTCTTGTCAACCAATGGCTGCTCTACCATATTTCTTAACATTCTGGCTCCCATGGCTGTCTTTGTCTTATCTAATACCCATAAAAGGGAACCTTTTTTCTGTTTATCTCTTAATGTCTCGCACAGTTCTAAATTTCTGCGGCTGGAACTGTCAATGATCATAAATTCACTTGTCTCATATGCATCAATATGCATCAAATGATCTAAGGAACTTTTCTGTGTCTCGTGCAGATATCCAAGTAATGCACCAGTTGCTATCACTCCCATTGGATAATCCACAAGTCCAAGACCTTCTAAATTTCCTACTTTAAACTGACGTTTGATCCGTTCTTCTGCCTGTTCTTCATCAAAATGATATGGCTCAATGCTTGAGATCACGATAGACATCTTATCTTTTAAATAATCAAAATCCATGCCACTGATCAGGAATGCATCATTGCAAATGATCTCTGCCGGCTCGAATTTAAAGATCTCATCTCGTACCTTTGCTAAACTGTCCATGGAGGTTGTTCTGAAATCTCCTGTTGTGACATCAACAAATGAGATTCCATAGCTTCCATCACTTGCAAAGATACACATCAGATAATTATTCTTCTCATCATCAAGACTCTGCTGTGAAATATTCGTTCCAGGTGTTACGATACGCACGATCTCTCTCTTTACGATCCCTTTTGCCTGGCTTGGGTCTTCCACCTGCTCACAGATTCCGACTTTGTATCCTTTTTCTACTAATTTATTTAAATAAGAATCTACAGCGTGATAAGGAACGCCACACATTGGTGCGCGCTCCTCAAGTCCACAGTTCTTTCCTGTTAATGTAATCTCTAATTCTTTAGATGCCGTCAGTGCATCATCAAAGAACATCTCGTAGAAATCTCCGAGGCGGTAGAATAAGATACAATCCTTATTCTCTTCTTTGATCTGCATATACTGCTGCATCATCGGTGTAAGTTTTCCTTTTTTATCCATGGATCTGTTCTCCCATATAATAGAAACCTTTTTCCTCAACTAATTTGACATCGGCCATTGTACCGATCTGTTCTTTGCATCCTCTGAAATGAACTAACAGGTTATTTTCCAATCTTCCTGTTAACATTCCTTCTTCGTGTGTATTTTCCTCTTCGATCAGAACTCTCTCGATATCTCCTACTTTCTTCTTACAGTTCTTTGCTGATGTCTCTTTTAATAAGGCAAGAAGTCTATCAAAGCGGTCTTTGATGACATCTTTATCCACCTGATCCTCCATGCTTGCTGCTGGTGTTCCAGAACGTTTGGAATATACATATGTGTATGCACTGTCAAATCCGACTTCTCTTACAACATCTAATGTCTCTTCGAAGTCTTCTTCTGTCTCTCCAGGGAATCCTACGATAATATCTGTTGTAAATGATACTCCAGGGATTCTCTCCTGAATCTTCTTAGCTAATGCAATATACTGTTCTTTTGTATAGTGACGGTTCATCAATTTTAACAGACGGCTGCTACCTGACTGCATTGGAAGATGCATATGTTTACATACTTTCTTGCTTGTTGCCATCACTTCGATCAGCTCATCAGATAAATCCTTTGGATGTGGAGTCATAAAACGAATTCTTTCTAATCCTTCGACTTTTTCTACTTCTCTTAATAACTGGGCAAAAGACATTGGTTCCTCTAATGTCTTTCCGTAAGAGTTTACGTTCTGTCCAAGAAGCATAACCTCTTTGACTCCTTCTGATACTACCTGTTTTACTTCTTTAATGATATCTTCCGGCTTACGGCTTCTCTCTCTTCCTCTTACATATGGTACAATACAGTAACTACAGAAGTTATTACATCCATACATGATATTGACTCCACATTTGAATGAAAACTTACGGTCACTTGGAAGATCTTCCACAATCTGGTCTGTATCTTTCCAGATATCAACGATCATCCCCTTAGAATCAACTCTTGCTTTTAATAATTCAGCTAATTTGAAGATATTATGTGTTCCAAAAATGATATCTACGAATTTATAACTTGTACGGATTTTCTCAATGACATGTTCTTCCTGCATCATACATCCACATAATCCGATCATCATCTGTGGATTTCTTTCTTTCATCTTCTTAACCTGTCCTAAGTGTCCATATAACTTTGTATTGGCATTTTCACGGACAGTACATGTATTAAAAATTAAGAAGTCTGCATCTTCTGTCTCAACTTCTTCATATCCGATCGTTTCTAGGATTCCTAATAACTTTTCTGAATCTTTTTCATTCATCTGACAGCCAAATGTTGTTACATGGCATGTTAACTTACGTCCTAATTCTTCAGACTTTTTCTGAACCCATTTTTTCATTTCTTCCATATATTCGTACTGTCTTGACGACTCATTCTTTAACTGTTCCATTCTATTATTTCTCCTACTTTATCTAATTCATCTCTATTTTTACAGTATCTCTGATTATATCATGAATATTTTGCTTAGACAAATATTAATTTGCTGGTTTGATGACGTAATCGAAACCACTACCGGATGTGTATGGAGCATGTTACTGGCTGTAAACTGATGTTTTCTCAGACAGAAGATGTGAAGTTTGAATATTTCTATCTCATACATGCAACTCTATCACAAATCAAAATTTTTCTTGTCACATTGCCTCGTATAAAGTAAAATATAAGTAATATTTATGTTAAGTTATTGTTAAAAAGGAGAAATGTTGTATGGACTATACTATCATACTTGCTCTGATGGGAGGCCTTGGCCTCTTTCTTTATGGAATGAAACTGATGAGCGATGGACTTGAGAAAGCTGCCGGTGCCAAACTTCGCCGGATTCTTGAAATATTTACTACAAACCGTTTGACCGGTATGTTAGTCGGTATCTTTTTTACCGCAGTCATTCAGTCCTCCAGTGCTGCTACTGTTATGGTAGTAAGCTTTGTAAATGCTGGGCTTATGAACTTATCTCAGGCTGCCGGAGTTATCCTTGGTGCCAATATCGGTACTACTGTTACTTCTCAGCTTGTATCTTTTAATCTTTCTGAGATCGCACCTGTCTTTTTGATGGCTGGTGTTATCATGGTATTATTTATGAATAATCCTACGGTTCAGAAAATTGGAGAAGTTGTTCTTGGATTTGGTGTTTTATTTATGGGATTAACTTCCATGTCAAGTGCTATGTCTGTGTTAAGAGATTCACCATTGATCACGTCTTATCTTCAGACACTTGATAACCATTTCCTTGGAGTTTTATTTGGATTTATCATGACTGCGATCTTACAGAGTTCTTCAGTCACTGTAAGTATCGTTTTGTTAATGGCCTCACAGGGATTATTAAGCCTTCCGATCTGTTTCTTTATTATCCTTGGATGTAATATGGGATCTTGTGTATCTGCATTACTTGCCAGCTTAAGTGGTAATAAGGGTGCGAAACGTGCTGCGATGATCCATTTCTTATTTAACGTATTTGGAAGTATCATCATCTTTACAGGACTTAGTATCGCACTTAAGCCTATTACTAACTTCTTCTTAAGTATTTCCGGTGGAAATCTTGGACGAAGTGTTGCAAATGCACATACAACATTTAAGATCATTGAAGTATTATTCATGTTCCCATGTACACCTTTAGTTGTTGCATTAACTGAGAAGATCATTCCTGGAGAAGATCAAAAAGTACATCATAATGAATTACAGTACATCACAGAGATTTCCTTAAAATCTCCTGCAACTATGATTCCTCAGGCTAAGAATGAATTAAAACGTATGGCAGATATGGCACAGGAGAATCTGGATCGTTCCATCAAAGGATTTTTAAATCAGTCTGATGAATATCTGAATAAGATTTATCACAGAGAAGAAGACATCAACAATGTCAGCCATGCGATTACAGATTATCTGGTAAAATCAAACCAGTTATCTTTGCCTTTGGCCGATCAGAAGATTTTAGGTTCCATGTTCTATGTAGTCAATGATATTGAACGAATTGGAGATCACGCAGAGAACTTTGCTGATTATACAAAGACCGAATTAAAACATAATACTGGTCTTACTGGCGATGCAAAAGAGGAAATCAAAAAAATGTATGAAGCTGTCTCTAAACTGTTAAAACTTTCTTTAGAAAGTTTTATGGCTCAGGATGGTGTGAACACACAAGAAGATAAACTTGCTGAGATTGCTGCTTTGGAAGCTTCCATCGATAAGATGGAACGCCGCTACCAGAAGCATCATATCAAACGTCTTGCCAAAGGTGACTGTGAGCCAAGAGCTGGTTTATTATTCTCTGATATGCTTTCTGAATTAGAGCGTATCGCTGATCATAGTGTCAATATCGCATACTCTATGAGCGACGAAGATGAAGATGAAATGCTTGCTGCTGAGAATGAGGCCCTCGCTACGAATAATTAATTTCAATCGAATCAAAAAATATATAAATGATAAAAAAGAATCCGCAAACCAAAGATACATAAAGTATCGAAAGGTTTGCGGATTCTTTTTAGTAGCTGTACACCCAATCCGAATGTATATCACATAATAATAACAAGATCGGCAGTGCAAGATACTTAATTGCCGCTAGTGTGAAATATACAAAATGTGGAAGAAAAATATTGCCTTTAAATTTTCCAATGATGTTTTGTATAGAGTTCTGACTGATATAGCTTCTTCATAAGGCATTCTCCTTCCTGTCCGTCCTTATTTTTGTTTCAAATCCTATCCCTCTTTCCTTTTTATAATTCTATTTATGATCCTTCTTATTGTTTTATTTTTTATTATCCAGATATGTAAACATAAAAACTTTTACTTTCGTCTTATATCTGTTTTCTACAAATACCCTGTAATTTCCCTCTTTCTGAATCTTGATCGAACAGTTAACATCCATGGAATTCATTGCATACCATTCTTTTCCCTGATCATCAATGATCCCTGAAACAAATTTTGAATCGTTCTTGGTATTTTCATCCATGGAATTTCCATTTGAAATCTCTACTGTCTCTCCTTTCTTTAGATAGACAGAGTTCGATTCCATTCTTGTCCCGGCTTTTAATTTCTGCACGAATACAAGATCATCTTTTTTTCTGGTAATTCTTTCTTTCATTGGTACAACTGGAAGCTTCTTTGCGAGTCTGACTTCATCATGTACTTCCAGTTTCTCAACATCCGTAACTTCTGCGATTGGCTCAGGGTCCATATATTTTTCCCTAAAATCACTAACTGTTATGACTGTTCTCATATAAATATCGTGATATCCTCTTGTAATAAATATCACAGCAAACATGGAAGTCACAAACAATAATGTACCCATACAAAGCCCTGCAAAAATCTTTATTATGTTCATACTTTCAATTGCCCTAATCCTGTATATCCTTGTCTTCAGCTGATTCTTATCTTCATATAGTGTTGCACAAAGATACGCCCCTTTTTCAAATGGTTTTATTCCTAGTCTGCATATGGTTGTAAAATATTCTTTCTTATTCTTTAAGATCTTTGTAACCGCCTGATCACAATAGCTTTCATTCCAGCTGTCTACATCAAAGACAAATCTCTGGATTAGTGGATTCCACCAGAAGACAATACGGCTGAATGCACAAAGCTGTTTCCATAGGATATCCTTATGACGGCAATGCATCAGTTCGTGTGCAAAAATGACATCCAGTTCTTCCTTGGAATAATCTTTTACTGGCAGCAAGATGACCGGTTTTATGATACCGCATATGATTGGTGTTGCGATCGTATATGTCCGTTTCACTATTACATTTTGATGAATTCTAAGTTTCTTCTGCCACTCGTCCTTTACCTTTATCACATCTTTTTCACATAAACATGCTGTATTGATCAGATATTTCAACCTCTTGTGGATCTGAATACTATGAACGAAAGCTTTGCCCCATCCAACTGCCCAGATCAGCAAAAAGCATCCAAACACATAAGGCAATGGATAATCTATTGAAAATGTCACATTATCATCGTACACACGGAATAATAAAACAAATACAACAGGTATCAAAAATGATAAGATCACAACTCTTAGTAATCTGATGCTCATCTTTATCAATCCCATTTTCTCAAGTGGCTTTTCTAATAATTTAAAACAGATAAATATGCAGCTTCCTGTCAATGCATTTAACAAAATCAAACTCATTATATAAATAATAGTCTGTTTGATCGTATAAATTATATTAATCCAAATCATCAATTAAATCCTGTAATTCTTCTTTCTCCTCTGGTGTGATCGTCTTTGTCAGTGTCTGGAACATTTCCTTGACCGAACCATCGTGCCAGAAATCTTTCATCTTTCTCATCTGTTCCTCACGGTATTCTTCCTCAGAAATGATCGCTGTGATATAACTGTAGTTTCCTCTTACTTCTGTGTTTAGAAAACCTTTGTCTTTTAGTTTTGCTATATAAGTTTTTACTGTGCTTCTTGCATAATCACGATCATAATGGTCTTTTAAATACTCGATAATATCATATGCCGTGATGTCATCTCCTAGTTTCCAGATACTCTTCATTATCAAAATTTCCACTTCTGATAATTCTTTTAATTTCATTCTTTTATCACCCTCCTTTATTGGTTATATTTATAGTTAATTATAACTATAGTTAATCTGAATGTAGGATTTTCTCAAATTATTTCTTTTTCTCTATTGTGCATAATTTCATCACTTGTTTTTCGTTAAAATGCACAAAAAAGGCAGCTTCTCTTTGAAACTGCCTTTTTCTTTGGTCTTAATGCATTTTTGTTACAGCTCTATGATCTTGTAATCCATTGGTGCTGCCTTTGCCTTAACCACAGTCTTTGTTAAATTCTTTGACAGTAGCTGTAATTCACTCTCGCTTACACCTTCTTTAGCTTCTGCAAGATCGATCTCAATCTCTTTTTCCATTTGTGTTGGATTGATAAGAAGCAGCAATGCTTTATTCTCACATGCCTCTCCAAAAACATCTTTTTTTCTACTGATAAAACGCAGGATGGCTAGTACATCATCGTCTGCTGCCATATACAATGCATGTCCTGTCTGCAATACCTTTTCCTGATTTCTCATATTAGTAAGTTTCAGAACATCCTGATATGTTTCTTTATCATTTTCAAAAAATGTTCCCCTGTTAAATGGATCCATCAATCCATGCATTCCGTATTCATCTCCATAATAAATACATGGCATTCCAGGAACAAAGAACTGGACTGCTATCGCAAGCCTTGTGAGGGATTTTCCTTTCTGATCCATCTTTGATGTTATGACATATTCTGCCTGCTGCTCTCTCGATGGAAAGTTCTCGTTCATTCCTGTTGCAAGTGTCGTCCGAATTCTTGGAATATCATGAGAGGATAATAGGTTCATCAGTGCATAATACAGTGGTTTTGGATAGTTGCACTGCTGGGATAGCAGGAATGTCTTCATATCTTCGGCGCTTTGATTGCCGAGTAAATAATCTGTGACATTGACTTTCAACGGATAGTTCATTGCGCTGTCTAAGCCTTTTCCCAACGCGTATTTACGTTTCGTTCCGTAGCTTTCTTTGGTTGTGACATCTTCCCATACTTCCCCGATCAAGGCATAATTCTTGAACTTATTCTTTAGTTCACTTCGCAGTTTAAAGATAAATTCATCTGGAAGCTCATCTGCTACATCAAGACGGAACCCTGATGCTCCAAGACTTAACCAGTGTTTGATCACCGAATCTTCTCCTGTGATAATGTAATCCACAAATTTCTCATTTAGTTCATTGACTTCCGGAAGGGTTTCAAATCCCCACCAGCTCTTATAAGTTCCGTCCTCATTAAAGTCATACCAGTCGTAATACTTCGATTCTTCTCCCTGATATGCACCGGGTTCCTGATAGTTTCCCCTCTTATTAAAATAGACGCTGTCATCTCCGGTATGGGAATATACGCCGTCTAAGATCACATGAATCCTTCGTTCTTTGGCAAGCTGGCATAGCCGCTTGAAATCTTCGTTATTCCCAAGGAATGGATCGACTTTCTTATAATCTGATGTATTGTAGCGGTGATTTGATGCTGCTTCTCCGATTGGGTTTAAATAAATACAGTTGATTCCTAATCGTTTAAGGTCATCTAGTTTTGATATGATTCCTTCGATATCTCCTCCAAAATAATCACACGGATCATAAAATTCTTTTCCAGGAAGTGGTCCAAAGATTGGGCGTTCTTCCCATTCATCGTGAAGATACACATCTCTTCCCATACTCTCATGGTATGCTTTTCCACGTTCCATATTCTTTTTATTTCCCTGACAGAAACGGTCTGGAAAAATCTGATACATGATTCCTTTAGACATCCATCTTGGTGTGTCAAAGTCTTTTTCATATACCGTGATCTGGAAACTTTGTGGAGTGTCATCATAGATCATCCCTTCTCCCTGTGTCTGTCCATGCTTCGCTCCATAAAAATAACATCTGCCATGTTCCCAGATTCGAAAATAATACCACACAATCCCTGCTTCATTTGTAATCTTTAAATGTTCTTCCATACAGTCTTTTTTTCGTTTCATCTCGTATTCCCGATGAAAGGTTTCGGAATACATAATAATCTCTGCTTTGCTGACCGACTCCCCTGTTTCATAAAGCTTTATGGTCATCTCACTTCCGCAGGTGACTGCTCCTACGGGAGTTCTGTATTTTTCTATTGACGCGTTATGAATCATAATATTAATCTCATCTTCTTGTAACTCTTATTTTACTGGTTTCAGGTTCCAGATTTTTTCATTATATTGTTCAATCGTTCGGTCTGATGAAAAATATCCGGATTTTGCTGTATTGATCACTGTTTTTTTGATCCATTCCTCTTTTTGATCTACATACAGCCGGTACATCGTTTCATATGTTTCGATGTAAGATGGAAAATCTGCCAGAACATAATATGGATCTGCTTCTCCATATTCCCCAAATAGTAACGACTGGTAGATTTCTGAATATTTCTTGCCGTAGTATAACAGATTTCCTTCGATCAGGCAGTTGCATACATCACGAATCCATGGATTATTTTCAAATATGATTCCTGGATTGTATGTATGATAGGTTTTTTTATTATAATTACCTTCTGCACTATCTCCGAAAATAAAGATATTTTCTCTTCCGACTCTTTCAGCGATCTCTATATTCGCTCCGTCCATGGTTCCGATCGTTAATGCTCCGTTCATCATAAATTTCATATTTCCAGTTCCAGAAGCTTCCATTCCGGCAGTCGATATCTGTTCACTGATATCTGCTGCCGGAATCAACATTTCTGCAACAGACACACAATAATCTTCTACAAAAACAACCTGAATCTTTCCTTTCATATCCGGATCTTTGTTAACCATCTCTGCCACAGAATGAATCAGCCTTATGATCTCTTTTGCTTTCGTATACCCAGGTGCCGCCTTTGCTGCAAAAATAAATGTGATCGGTGTCGTAATACATTCCGGATCTTTTTTGATCCTCTGATAAACATAAATGATATGCAGACATTTCATTAACTGCCGTTTATATTCATGCAGACGTTTACAATGTACATCAAAGATGGAATCTGGATTAATTTCAATTCCTTGTTTTTCTTTGATATATTTCGCAAATCGAATCTTATTATTCTCTTTTACTTCGCTGTATTTCTTTAAGAATTCTTCATCATCTTTATATAGAAGAAACTGTTCAAACAGATGATAATCTTTAAGAATATCTCCCTTTATATATTCTTTCGCCAAATGATAAAGTCCCTGATTTGCAAGCCCAAACCAACGTCTGTGTGTGATCCCATTTGTGATCGCAAGATATTTCTGTGGAAAGATACGATACGAACTATTAAATATCTTCTCTTTCAGAATATCCCCATGAAGGTTTGATACTCCGTTCACTCTTCTGCATACTGCTACACATAAATTTGCCATGCGGATCTCATTGTTTCCGATAATCACCATACTTCGCACTTTTTCTTCATCATGACTGTAATATGCCCTAATCTTATTACAGTATTTTTCATTGAACGCGCAGACGATCTGATAAATTCTTGGAAGCAAAAAACGAAACATATTTTCATCCCAGCATTCCATGGCTTCTGTCATGATCGTATGGTTTGTATAATGGAACATTTTCTTTACAATCTGATAAGCTTCGTCCCATCCAAATCCTTCTTCATCCATCAAAATCCTCATTAATTCTGGAATTGCAAGAGCTGGATGTGTTTCATTGATCTGAATTACAACATGATCTGGCAATGTATGCAGATCACTAAATATCTGTTTATGTCTCTTGAGCATTGACTGCATTGTTGCAGATGCAAGAAAATAAAACTGTTTTAACCTTAACTGTTTCCCCTGCATATGGTCATCGGATGGATATAATACTTTTGATATTGCTTCGGCAAATGTCTGATCTGCCATTGCTTTATCATAGATTCCTTCATTAAAAGAATGAAGATCAAATCTTTGTTTACTTCTTGCACTCCATAAGCGAAGAGTTACCGGAGTTTTGGTTTTGTATCCAATGATCGGCATATCATATGGAACTGCGATCACTGTATTATAATCTTTGTGCTTGATCTCTAAACCATTCTCTGTCCAGTTTTCCTCAATTGTTCCGTTAAAATGAACTTCTACACTTAATTCAGGCCGTTCAATTTCCCATATATTTCCGTCTCTTAGCCAGTCATCTTCCATCTCGATCTGAGTTCCATCGACAATCTTTTGACGAAACATCCCATATTCATAGCGAATTCCACAACCAACTGCTGGCAGTTCCATGGTTGATAGTGAGTCTAAGAAACATGCTGCAAGCCGCCCAAGTCCACCATTTCCAAGTCCTGCTTCGTTCTCTTCCTCTGTGATCACATCAAAGTCAATTCCCATCTCCCAGAATGCTGCTTTATATGTTTCATATAGTCCTAAATTGATCAGATTATTTGAAAATGCTCTTCCTAAAAGAAATTCTGCAGACATATAATAAAGTTTCTTTGCCCCTTGTTCCTGAACTCTTCTTCTGCTGTCCGCCCAGGATGTCATGATATCTTCCCTGATACACTCTGCTGCCGCTTTATAAATTTCATCATTGGTCGCCTCACCGATCGTTGTTCCTAAGGCATGAATCAGTTTACTCTTGATCCTTTGTACGATCTGTTTGCTGTCTGTTACGTTCATCTATGCCTCCTTTCTGTGAAAAAAACAGGGCATCTTATAGATGCCCGTTGTTTTTCTGAAATTTATAATACGCTCTTATACATGTCCAGATAAATTTTTGCAGATTTTGCAAAACTGTTATCGGATTCCATAGCTCTTGTGATCAGTCCATGTTTTCTCTTTGGACTCTGCAGAGTCTGTAATGCATAACGGATTGCTCCAAGCATCTCGTGTGCATTGTAGTTTGCAAATGAGAATCCATTTCCTGTATCTTCGTATTCATTGTAGCTTTGTACCGTATCACGCAGTCCACCTGTCTCACGTACGATTGGAAGTGTTCCATATCGAAGTGCGATCATCTGGGAAATTCCACATGGTTCAAATTTGGATGGCATTAAGAACAGATCACTCGCTGCATAAATCTGGTGTGCGATTGCATTATCATATGCGATGTATGAACATACTCTTCCTTTGTATTTATTTTCCATATAACGGAAGAATTCTTCATATTCATAATCACCCGTTCCAAGAATTACAAATGCAACATTCTCTGTACACATGATCTCATCTAACATGTATTTTACAAGATCCAGACCTTTCTGCTCTGTTAATCTTGTAACCATACCGATGATCGGAACTCCTGGTGTGATGGATAATCCAAGATTCTTAATCAGTTCGATCTTATCCTTTTTCTTTCCAGATAGATCATCTTTGTTAAAATGATATGGAATAAGCGGATCTGTCTCTGGATTAAATTCTTCCTGGTTCATTCCGTTTAAGATTCCCCATGTATCTCCTGCTCTTGCATTCAAAATTCCTTCCTGACGATATGCGAATGCAGGATCACGGATCTCCTGTGCGTAAGTTGGACTTACTGTACTCAAGCGATCTGCAAATACGAGGGCTGCTTTCATAAAGCTTGCACACTCATAATTATGCATAAATTCTGGTGTATCATATTTTGGATCGATTCCTAACCAATGTTCGAACTGATCAAATCCAAACTCTCCCTGATACATCATGTTGTGAATCGTAAAGATCGTTTTCGCATTTCCAATATCCCAATGTCCGTACTGTGTACGAAGTAAGATTGGGATCAGCCCTGTCTGCCAGTCATTACAGTGAATCACATCTGGAATAAATCCAATACGGCTTGCTGCCTCGATCACGGCACGGCAGAAGAAAGCATACTGCTCTCCTTC